>ENA-OUPA01000303-OUPA01000303.1-human-gut-metagenome-genome-assembly--contig:-NODE-303-length-36421-cov-82.8637_pt1 | contig 36421 bp, 25 predicted proteins | sample MGYA00237939_ERZ548770 | MGnify/ENA primary metagenome ERZ548770 (study PRJEB26490, sample SAMN05356877) | human gut metagenome | biome: terrestrial biome; feature: human-associated habitat; material...
CAACGATATGGCACCATGGGGACACATGTATGTCAATCCTGGTCTAACAGAGCCTTTTTTAATCCCCGTCCCAGAAAAACCATTCTAGGCTGTGTAGGCAATCGTTGATTTCACGGCGTGGCGCCAGCCGGCGATCTTTTTGGCGCGCTCGTCGGCGGTCATGGCAGGCTCCACGATGCCGCGGGCCCCATAGACGTCGACGACATCGCGCGTGTACATGCCCAGCGCAATGCCGCAGGCCCAGGCCGCACCCAGGCCGCTCATCTCGTCGTTGCTCGCGATGCGGATAGGCGAGCCAACCAAGTCGCTCTCAAACTGCATCAGGTACGCATCGCGCGTGGGACCACCGTCAACGCGAAGCTCGGACAGCACCGCGCCCGAATCCTCGACCATCGCATCGATCACGTCAAAGATTTGATAGGCGATCGACTCGTCGGCAGCCTTCACGAACTCCGCGCGATCCGTGGTACGCGTCATGCCAAAGACGCAGCCCTCGGCGTTACTCGCCCAGTGCGGCGCGCCCAAACCGGTAAAAGCCGGCACAAAGTAGACGCGGCTCGCCGGATTGGCGGCGTAGCACAGATCGGTAACTTCCTCGGGGTTGTTGATGAGCTCCAGATCGTCGCGCAGCCACGTCTTGACGGCGCCGGCGTAGCTCACATTGCCCTCGAGCACGTACTCGGTCACGCCGTCCATACGCCATGCGAGCGAGCTCGAAAGCCCGTGCGAGCTGGCAACGAACTCGTCGCCGACGTTCATCATGACCGAGCTGCCGGTGCCATAGGTCGCCTTGGCCATGCCGCGACTGTGGCAGCCCTGGGCAAACAAGGCCGCATGGCTGTCGCCGAGCACGCCGTGAATGGGCACGGGCGCCGGCAAAAAGCCGCCCAGATCCGTCGTGCCGAACAGGCCATCGGAATCGGTCACCTGCGGCAGGCAGGCCACGTCGACGCCAAAGGCCTCGCACACCGGCTCGCTCCAGCAGCCACGGCGCAGGTCAAAGAGCTGCGTGCGGCTGGCGTTGGACCAGTCGCAGCGGAACTCCGCGCCGCCCGTGAGCGTCCAGACCACCCAGGCATCGATGGTGCCCAGGCAAAGCTCGCCCACTGCCGCAGCCTCGGCAGCAGCGGGAACGTTCGCGAGGATCCAAGCCATCTTGCCAGCCGGGTAGTAGGGCGAGAGCACCAGGCCCGTCGTGTCACGCACCAGCTCGGCCACACCCTCGCGCGCGGCCAGCTTGTCGCACAGCTCGCGGGCGCGGGCGCACTGCCACACCACGGCGTCGCACAGCGGCTCGCCCGTCGCGCGGTTCCAGGCAACGGTGGTCTCGCGCTGGTTGGAGATGCCGATGCCGGCGATGTCGGCAGGGTCGATCCCGGTCTCCTCCACCACAGCGCGCGCCACGGCCAGCACATTGGCGGCAATCTCGGCCGGATCATGGCTCACCCAGCCGGCCTCGTTGACGATCTGGCGATGCGAGCGGTCGGCACGATGAATCAGATGGCCGCCCTCGTCCACCAGCAGTGCCTTGGTGCCCTGCGTGGATTGATCGATTCCGATGATGTAGCGGCCCATGGCCACCCCTTTCAAAACAAATGTGACAAAGGGACGGTCCCTTTGTCACATTCCAGTTACTCTGCGGGCAGGAACTCGGCGACGGTCTGCGCGATTCCGGCACCCGTCAGGCCATAGTGCGCAAAGACCTCGGGGCTCGTGCCGGTGATGACCGGCGCGTCGGGCAGGGAGAGGCACTTGACCGGACGCGGGCAATGCTCGCCCACCACCTGCGCGACCATAGAGCCCAGGCCGCCGAAGGGGCTGTGCTCCTCGACGGTCACGACGGCACGCGTGGCGCCGGCGGCCTCAATCACGGCCTCGGCGTCGAGCGGCTTGACGCAATACATGTCGAGCACCGTTGCCGAGATGCCCTGCTCGGCCAGCAGGTCGGCAGCGTCCACGGCATGACGGACCATCTCACCGGTGGCGACAAGCGTCACATCGGTGCCGCGGCGCACCCAGGTGGCGCGATCCATCTGGAACGGGCACTCGTCCTCGGCGTACACGTCCTCGACCGGGTTGCGGCCCACGCGAATGTAGGCCGGCTTGTTGTCGGCGACCAGGGCCCGCACGAGCTCGGCGGTCTGGAAGCGGTCGCTCGGCAGATACACGCGCATGTTGGGAATCGCGCTCATGGCGGCGATATCCTGCGCGGAGTGATGGCTCATGCCCAAAGCGCCGTAGGACACGCCGCCCGAAATGCCGATGAGCTTGACGTTGGTGTTGGAGTACGAGACGTCGACCTTGCACTGCTCATACGAGCGCGTGGTCACAAAGGACGCCGGCGAGGCGGCCCAGGCCTTCTTGCCGCACGAGGCCATACCGGCGGCGATGCTCACCAGGTCCTGCTCGGCGATGCCGACCTCAATGGACTGCTGGGGATACTGGTCAAAGAACGGCGTGAGCGATGCAGAGCCGCGGGAGTCGGAACACAGGACGACGATGTCCTTGTCAGTTGCGGCGGCCTCGAGCAGCGTGTCGCAGATAACCTTGCGGTTGGCGATCTTGTTAGCCATTGATAGCCTCCTTATGGGCAGCGAAATCGGCGATGATCTGGGCATATTCCTCATCATTGGGCAGGTGATGATGCCAGGCGGCCTTGTCCTCCATAACCGGCGAGCCGTAGCCCTTCACCGTGTTGAGGATGATGACCGTGGGCTTACCCTTGGTCTCGGCGGCCAGCGTCAGCGCGGCGTCGATGGCCTGGACGTCGTTGCCCGGAATGGACAGCACGTTCCAACCGAAGGCGGCCCAGCGCTCCTCCTGCGAATCCTGCTTCATGACGTCCTCGGTGCTACCGCTGATCTGCAGGCGGTTGCGGTCCACGAGCGCGCACAGGTTATCGAGCTGGTAGTTGCCGCCGCTCATGGCGCCCTCCCAGACCGAGCCCTCGGCAAGCTCGCCGTCGCCCATGATGGTGTAGACGCGATAGTCGCGGCCGTCCATCTTGCCGGCGAGCGCCATGCCCACGGCCACGGGCAGGCCGTGACCCAGCGAGCCCGAGTTCATCTCGATGCCCTTGAGCTTGTTGTTGGGGTGGCCGATGTAGGGGCTGCCGAACTTGGAGAAGCGGGCCTTGACGTCGTCGAGGTCAAGATAGCCCTCGTGGCAGAGCACCGCGTAGTAAGCCTCCATGGCGTGGCCCTTGGAGAGCACGAAGCGGTCGCGGTTGGGATCGTCGACGGTCTCGGGCGAAATGTTGAGGTGGTTGGCATAGAGGGTCATGAGGGCGTCAATCACCGACATGTCGCCGCCGATGTGGCCGCCGGCGCCAGCCATGATGATATCGACGCAATCGCGGCGAAGGTCCCAACGCAGGGACTCAAGCTCTTCGATAGTTGCCACGAAAAACTCCTTTCAGGGAATTTCCAAAGTCAAAGCCACCGCGTTTCCACAGTGCCCAAGATTGCGGTGAAAGAGGAGCGCCGCGTACTTTGGTACGCAAGCGACGGCTTGAACCGCAAGGTTGGGTGCTGTGGTAGCGCGCCGGCTCGTTGCTACAAAGTGGGCACGACCCTACTCGCCGCGCAGGTAAGCCTTAACGTCCTGCTCAATCGGGTCGTACAGGTCGGGGGCAATGCCGATGTACTTGCACGCCTCGTAGAGCACCGGCACCACGTTGGCGTGAATGGCGACGCAGTGGTGGATGTAGGGACCCTCAACGATCTTGGCCTCGAGGCGCTTGAGGTTGTCGACCTCGACCCACAGGTAGGTGCCCATGCCGGCCGGGCCGTCGATGCCGCGGGCATTGCCCAGCAGCAGCGAGTACTCGCCGTTGTCGCCGTCAAAACGGGCAAGGGTGAGGTCGCCGTGCTTGGCCTCGGCCGTCAGCGCGCCGGGGTGATCGAACGCCAGCGGGTAGGTGAGCTTGGGCTTGACGGCCGCGCAGCTGCAGGGCCAGGGGCCGCAGTGCTGCAGCAGCTCGCCGTTCTCGTTGTCGGGATGACGCACGGTCCAGTCGGCGAACATGCCGCGGTGACGGCCCAGGTCGGCGGCCTCGACCATCAGCGCGGTGATGGCGCCGTGGATATCGGTCTCGCACACGACGGGGATGCCCATCTCGTTGAGGATGGCGTTGGCAGCACAGGGCATAATGCCCAGCTCGTCCTGCAGAGCGTTCCAGCACTGAATGGCACCGGCGTTGCAGCCGTACTTCTCGACCAGGCACTTCATGGCGATGGCAAGACCGGCGACCGCGGGAACCTTGTCCTCGGGGATGCAGATCTCAAAGCTGTCGTTGATGTGGGCAAGCATGGCGGCCATGGCCTGCTCGTCGGCCTGGGCGTCGCGCACAGCCTGGACAAGCTCGGTCATGGGGATAGGCGAAAGCTGGATGTTGAACTTCTCGAGCAGCTCACCCTCGTTGCACATGGTCGACCAGAAGTCGAACGGACGGGTGGCCATCTGCAGGATGCGGGTGTGCTTGAAGGTCTTGACCACGTTGCACACGGCCAAGAAGTCCCAAACGCCGCGCTCGAACTCGGGATCGGTCAGGCGGCAGTTGGTCATGTAGGTGAAGGGAACCTGGAAGCGGCGCAGGACCTTGCCGGTGGCGAACAGGCCGCACTGGCTATCGCGCAGGCGTGTGCCGTCGGGCTCGGGGCGCTCGTCGCGCGGACCCCACAGCAGTACGGGTAGACCGAGCTCGCGGGCAAGGCGAGCGCAAGCGTACTCGGTGCCAAAGTTGGCGTGGCACAGCATAATGCCATCGACGCCCTCGGCGCGGAACTTCTTCACGATAGGCTCGATATGGCTGTCGTCGAACAGCAGGCCCTCTTCATTGATGTCGTCGATATCCACGATGTCGACGCCGATCTCGCGCAGGCGATCAGCCGTCAGGCCGCGATACTTGATTGCGTCCGGCGCGCTAAAGATACTGCGGCGCGTGGGCACAAAGCCGAGCTTGATCTTGTCCATGTACGTCCTCCCCTAATCACATGTTCAGTAAACAGACGCATGTTTCGTTTTGTTCTGTTTACTAAATGTTTTACTCTACTGTTTAGAAGTTTAACGCGAAATACCCGTAGACGGTAGAGAAATCAGCCTAAACGGCATGTAAACAAACTGAACATACAAGGGCATCAAAAAGAGGGCCCAAAGGACCCTCTCTTAGTAGCGTTATGTATGGCTGCCTTAGCGAGCTTTGCCTCCCTACGGCCCAGCGTTGCCTTTGCCTAGATCTCACGCACGCTTTGGCGCTCGACAAAATAGGTCGACACGGCCGTCTTGCAGGTATAGCTCTTGGGATTGCGGATGTTGCCCACCAGGCGGCGCACCGCGATCTCGCCCACCTCGTGCTTGGGAACGTGCACCGTGGTGAGCGGCGGATTGGAGAAGGCGCCCAAAGACAGATCGTCAAAGCCGATGATTGAGACATCCTCGGGGACACGTATGCCGTGCTCGTTCAGCGCGCGCATGGCGCCTACGGCGAGCACGTCGTTTTCGGCAAAGAAAGCCGTCGGCAGGTCGTCGCGCGAGACGCTGTCGAGCCATGCGCCCATGTCGCGATAAGCACCTTCGAGCGTGGTGCCCAATGTGACGCGCCATGTCGGGTTGGCCTCAAGGTCCGCATCCTCAAGCGCTTGGCGATAGCCGCGCTCGCGATCCTTAAAGTTGCGGATGCGAAGGTCGCCTGCCAGATAGCCGATTTGCTTGTGACCCTTCTCGATAAGGTAGTCCACGGCGCGCAGCACCGAGTCGGTGTTGGCAATGACTACGGCATCGAAGTACTGACGATCGCTCCAGCCATCGAGCACGATCAAGTGGGCGGCAGCGTTGGCGAACAAGGCATAGTCTTCCTCACCCAGCTCGGTACCCATCAGCACGATGGCGGCCGACGGGTCGGCGATCAGGCCCTCGACCTGCGGGCGCACGGCGTCCAGGTCGCTAAAGTCGAGCGAGACAAAGCTCGTGCTCATGCCGTGGCGACGCGCCTGGCGCTCCACGCCCTCGATGACCGCGGGATGGAAGGTGCTCTCGTCCAGGATGGCGCCCGTCTTGCGCGCAAGCACAAACTGGATGCTCTCGAGCTGCGTCGACTGCTGATAGCCAAGCGACTGCGCGCACTCCAGGATGACCTTGGCGGTCTCCTCGCTCACGCTGCGCTTGCGGTTGAGCGCGTTGGACACGGTTGCGGGCGAAAAGCCGGTAATGCGGCTGATCTCGCGGACGCTTGCTTTAGCCATCGTTCCCCCTAGCATCGGTCGCGGCCGAGCATCGTGGCTTGACCGCCCCGTGGCTCGGCAACTAAACGACCGCAAATTCAATCTAAACAGAATAGTAAATGTTTAATAGCTAGTTTAGCCTGTTGTCAAGCGAAGTGGCACGACTATTCCCCCAACGGGCACATTTGTCCATCTTAACGTTATTACGCAAGGTCTTCGCCATTGCTTGCTATTACGCGTCGGTACCATTCGAAGCTTTTCTTTTTACGTCTCTCAAACGAGCCCGCACCGCTATCGTCTCGATCGACATAGATAAACCCGTAGCGCTTACGCATCTGTCCTGTGGCGACCGAAACCAAATCGATCGGGCCCCAACAGGTATATCCCATGAGTTCCACCCCGTCGAGCTCGACGGTCTCCCTCATCGCCTCGATGTGGGCCCGCAGGTATTCAACTCGATAGTCGTCTTCTATTTCACCCGAATCTTCCGGCACATCAGGAGCACCCAAACCGTTTTCGACGATGAACAGCGGCTTTTGATAGCGATCCCAGATTTCATTCATGGTGACGCGCAGCCCTTTGGGGTCGATAAACCTCCCCCAAGGCTCCTGTTTTAGATACGGATTAGGCGCCGAGCGAAGAAGGTTCGAATCGAACTGACCTTCCGCATGCGCTTTTGCGACGCGCGTCGAGTAATACGAAAACGAGACGAAATCGACCAGGTTTGCAGCCAGTACTTCGCGGTCATCATCCCGATAGGGCACCTCAAAACCATGGCGGGCGTATTCCTTGAGAACATAGCTCGGGTACGCACCGCGCACCTGGACGTCGGTAAACATGTAATGGCTGCGATTCTCAGCCTGCGCAGCCAGCACATCGTCCGGATCACATGTAGCCGGATAGAAGACACCTGCGTTGAGCATGCAACCGATCTTCGCCCCAGGGCACAGTTCATGACACGCCCCGACCGCACGGGCGCTCGCAACCAATACATGGTGCACGGCCGCGTGAACCGTTGCATAGCGATTCTCCCCTTGCTCGAAGATGATCCCCGCCGCCATAAAGCACGCCTGCGTCATGATGTTGATCTCGTTAAAGGTCAGCCAATAATTGACCAATCCCCGATAGCGCTCGAACACGGTACGCGAATATCGCTCGAACAGGTCGACCAACCTGCGATCGCGCCATCCGCCATACGCATCGACGAGATGCATGGGGACATCATAGTGGTTGAGCGTCACCAAAGGCTCAATGTCATGCGCGCGACACGTCCTAAAAACATCCTCGTAAAAGGCAAGGCCTTCTTCATTGGGCTCGGCTTCGTCTCCTTTGGGAAAAATGCGGCTCCAGGCGATTGATAAGCGCAGGCATTTAAAACCCATCTGGGCAAACAGTTCAATATCCTGCTTGTACCTATGGTAAAAATCAATGCCCTTGCGAGCGGGATAGAAGCTGTCGGGTGCCAACGCACGCGGATCAAGGTCTCCCCGCATGACGTCCATGCGTTGATCGCCAAACGGCAGCATGTCGGAATTGGCTAAACCGCGACCGCCTTCGTTCCATCCTCCCTCGCACTGGTTTGCAGCCAGAGCCCCGCCCCATAAAAAATCTTCTCTAAACATTATGGTGTCGTCCTTTCTATCAAATTCCCGGCCCACACTGTCGAACGCAACGGACTCGGCAAGTGCCGCGCAACAGCACAGTACCGTTGCGCGGCCAAGGGGTCGGACCGCGCAACGGCTGGGGAGCATATTTGTGTAGTAGCCTCTTATGCCTCGACGGATTCAACGGCCTCAGAATCGCCGCTCTTGGACTTCAACGGCATCTTCTCCTGTCCTTCAAATCCAAAAATCATCGCCAACGCAAACGTCACGGCACCGCCAGCAAGACACCCGATGGTGCCAGGGATGATATCCTGAGCAAACATGAGCACGTTCATCCATGGGAAACCAACGCCAGTGAAGATATAGACGTTGGCATGAAGAAGGCTTACCAGCAGACCACCGACAGCACCACCAATCATGTTCCAGGCAAGAGCCTTCTTGTCGCGAAACAGGATGCCGTAGATGATGGGCTCACTCACGCGACCGAAGGCATAGGTGATGAACAAGTTCCAGCCCGTGGCTCGACTCTCCTTGCCCTTAGCGCGCAGGCCATAGGCGAGCGCGATGGCAAGCGTGGTGTAGGCTACAACCGCGGTGCCGGGGTATAAGATGGCGTCGTAACCGTTCTGGAGCGCGGCGGGCAATATGGCGGTATAGATCGGCACGTGCATGCCGGTGGCGATGATCAGATTCCAGAATGCGCCGATAACCGCGGTCGCAGCGGGACCGGCAACAGAGGCGAGCCAAATGATGAAATCGGCCACAAGGCCCATGACAAATTGGACGGCAGGGCCGCAGAGGCACAGCGCGACCGGCAACATCACGAGCACCGTACCCACGGGTACGATCAGAATGCGCAACATATCAGGCGAGATCTTCTTAAAGAAGCGCTCAACATAGGACTGGGCCCAGGTGATCAAGATGACCGGAAGAACAGCCTGGGTGTAGTTGACGAGCTGCATGGGGATGCCGAAGACGCTGAAAGGCTTTCCGTCCTCAACAATAGCGAGCATGTCGGGATAAATCATCACAACAGCGATGAGCAGTGCCAGCACAGGACTCGTTTTGAACTTCTTAGCCGAGCTATAGGCGGCAAACACCGGGAAGTAGTAATACGCCGCATCGCCCACCAGGGAAAGGATCCGATACAGGTCGCTCGTTTCGGACATAAAACCGGCGCCTTCGGGCCCAAACAGAATAACGAGCATCTTGAAGATACCGGCGACACAAAAGATCGGAAGGATCGGGGTGATAGCGCCGCTCACGGCATCGAGCAGCTGATTGAAGAGGTGCTTGGGCGCCAAGCGCTCCTTCCAGCTAAGCTGAGGGCCATCGAGTTCCTCGTCAATCGATACCGTGACCTCGAATCCGCCCTGCTTACAAACCTCGTCGTAGACCTTGTCGACCGTGGGCCCGACCACCAGCTGCACCTGCCCTCCGGCGTGCACGACGCTGATGATAGACGAGATGTCCTCAAGCTTCTCATCATTCGAGAGGCTTTCATCCTTGAGGTTGAAGCGCAGGCGCGTCATGCAATGCGTAACCGAAGCCACGTTTTCCGCCCCGCCCACAGTGGAGAGAATCTGCTCTGCCACCTTTTTGTAATTTGCCATCATTGGCTCCTTTGCACAATCTTGGCTTACTGTTCGAATCGGCAAAGGTCATGCCCCGAATGGCTACGGGTTACAATCCTTTTTTGGAGATGATCCGGTTGAGATGGATCATCAGATAGAGTTCCTCCTCCTCGGAGAGCGTGGCGTCCCACGTTTCACGACAATAGGAACCGATATGCTTCACGCACTCTGCCAACTGCGGAAACTCCTCACGAAAGTTCTTGTACATCTGCATGTTGGCGCTGTTCAGCGACTCGCCGGCTTGAATGCGCTTGAACAGGTACCGCAGATGCGTGGCGAAGCGGGTGAAATCAAAGGAATCGCGGTCGACAATAATGCGGAAATCGCTTTCGAGAATCTCGATAACGTCCTCGAGCATATCGTCGAACTGCTTTGCGGGCTCGGCCGTGGCTTTGACGGCTTCAACAACCCGTGCGTTCACGAGATTCATCGCAATACTGGCAATCTCATCCTTGGGAAGCCGCTCTCCGAGCTCCTTCTCGAGTCGCATGACGATAAACTGGGCAGCCTTGTATTCCTTCGGATACGTCTCCCGCACTTCATAGGCAAGAGGCATCGCGATGCGGACCCCCTTTTGGGCTCGCGCAACGGCAAACGACAGGTGATCAGCCATGAACAGCGTCGCATTGGTCGAGAGGTCGTAGGGCAGTTCGTTGGCAACGATGTCCATAACTTTCGCCGCAAACATCACGATATCCGAGGGAAGATCCCTCATGACATCTTGTCCTTTAGGATCAATGTCGTAAAACGTATGCTCGATTTTAGAAAGAGGGAGCTCTCGAGGAAAATCTCCGCCGAAACCGACGCCCCTGCCCATGGCGATGACATCTCGCCCCTGTCCGTCACGGCAAAGAACCGCGTTGTTGTTAAGCTTTTTAATTGCAAGCATGGTGAACCTCCTTTCAAGAACACTCACAGAAAAAGGCATGATAGCCAATAGCAGTGCTATTGCGGTCATGCCTTACGTAACAATCCGTGTTGTATTGCTCTTGGGCATGCCTCCACACAGGAGTAACAATCCAAGATGCAGAATGCATTATAGCGCTCTCCCCGCCCCGGGGACCATCGGGCTGGCGAACGGTAGATGTCGGCCCGCCAGCGGCCACATCGAGCAGATGGGCGTGCTTCGATCCCGAGCCTAGCCTAGGATGCGGGCCATGCGCGCCTTGAACTCGGACAGAAAGCGCGGGGCGTCCACGGTGAGTGCCACAAGCGCGCTCTTGTCGGGGTCGGACAGGCGATGCTCGTCGCAGATAGTGCGGCCGCGATACTCGCCGAGCAGGTCGACGCGCAAGTTGCAACCAAGTGCGCCCACGAGCGTGGGATCAATCGCCACGGCAACGGCAAGCGGATCGTGCAGCGCGCAGCCGCCCAGGTAAGGGGCGTTCATCTCGTACGAGCCAATGTAGTGCTCGACCATACTCGCAAATGCGCAGCCCGCCATGGTGCCCGAGCCCGTCCAACCGGCAATGTCGCGGCGCGTGAGCACCACGCGATGCGTCACATCCAGCCCCACCATAGTGAGCTTGCGGCCCGAACGCAGCACGGCATCGGCCGCCTCGGGGTCGCCCGCCATGTTGGCCTCGGCGCCCGCGCTCACGTTGCCGGGCACGGTAAGGGCGCCGCCCATCACGACCACGCGGCCGATAGACATCATCGCCGCCGCATCGCGCTCCAGGGCAAGCGCCAGATTGGTGAGCGGGCCGGTCGCAACGTAGACCAGATCGGGACCATAGGTACGCGCGGCATCAATCAGGTAATCGACCGCCACATTGCCGTCGGCCGACGTCGCGCCCACCGGCTCGTACGGCGAGGCGGGCACGCTTGCGCCGCCGATGCCGTTCTTGCCGTGGATAAGCGTGGTGGACGCCGGCGGCGTGTAGGGTTCGGTCGCCTTCATGGGACGATCGGCGCCCAGGTACACCGGCACCTCGGGACGACCCAACAGGTCGAGCACCGCCAAGCAGTTGTGCGCCGACTGCTCGACGCGCACGTTGCCAAAGCACGTGGTGATGCCGACGAGCTCCACCTCGGGGCTCGCGATGGCATAGGCAAGCGCCATCGCATCATCCACACCCATATCCAGATCAAGGATCAGCTTCTTGGTTGCCATTGTTCTACTCCGCTTCTCCGTCTACATCCAAACCGTCTAAACCAAACTTGTGCTCGACTTCCGCACGCGTGGGAATTGATTGCTGAGCGCCCAGGCGCGACACCGTCACCGCCGAGGCGCGAGCACCCGCCGCCATGCACTCAAAGAGCGGCAGGCCCTCCAGACGAGCTGCAGCAAGCGCACCAATAAACGTATCGCCCGCGGCCGTCGTATCGACCACCGCGCTCGAAAGCGCCGGCATGTGCAGCGGCTCACCGCCATCGCCGAGCGTAACCGAGCCGGCGCCGCCCAGCGTGATGACCGCGGCACCGGCGCCCTTGTCGAGCAGCGCATTGAGCGCGGCGACGCAACTCGCATCATCCGTGGGCAGAATGCCCGTCAGCACCTGGCACTCGGTCTCGTTGGGGCAGACCAGGTCGACCGCAGGCCACGCTCCTGCCGGCAAATCGCAGGCGGGCGCAGGGTTAAAGACCGTATAGAACCCCAGCTCGTGAGCGCAAGCAAGCGCCTCGGCCGTCGCTGCAAGGTCACATTCGCCCTGGGCGATAAAGACGCCGCCAGCAGCCGGGGCAAACTCGCTGGCATCGCCGTCGAGCTCGTCGGCCACCAAGCGCCTCAGTGCGCGGGCAACGTCCTCGCCCGCAAGCGCATGGTTGGCGCCCGGCGACAGCACGATGCGGTTGTCGCTCTCGCAGCGAATGATAGTCGCGGTACCGGTCTCCACGTCATCGCGACGCGCCACAAACTCAACGCCCACGCCGGCATCCTGGAGCCCTGCCACAAGCGCATCGCCAAAGGTATCGCGCCCAACAGCGCCAATCATGCACGTGCGCGCACCCATGCGCGCAGCAGCGACGGCCTGGTTAGCGCCCTTGCCACCAGCGTTGGTGATAAAACCGCTGCCACCGACTGTCTCGCCCGCACGCGGCATGCGCTCGCACGCTACCGAAAGGTCCATGTTCATGCTGCCGAACACCGCAACGATGCTGTGATCCGCCATGGAAACCTCCTCGTCTTCAGGCTTTGCGCCCACCGTCGACCAACGATTGTGCACTCTCGCACCCCCTATAACTTTAGTCCACTTTGATGTGGACGCGCGCTTGAGCTTACGCCAGCAGCAAGCATTCACAGGGGCAGGCAGCTACAATGAATACGTGCTGATTATTCTCGTCATTGGATGATGTTTTATGGAACAATTCTCGCAATCGGGCTCGCGCGGTCGACGCCGCACGGGCAACGAGCCGGCGCCGCACGAACGCGTGAAGGGCGAACGCCGTGCCAACGAGCCGCGACGCACCGCGAGCCCCCATCGCGCTTCTGCCAACAACGCGGGCCGCGCCAACACTCCCGCCGCGGAGCAGACGCCTGCTCGCCCCAAGTCCCGCCACATCCCTGCCCTTGACGGCCTTCGCACGCTCGCCGTCGTCGCGGTGGTGCTCTATCACCTCAACCTCACGTGGGCTCAGGGTGGCCTGCTCGGCGTCACGATCTTCTTCGTGCTTTCGGGCTATCTGATCACGCGCTTGCTGCTCAACGAAGTCGCCAAGACCGGCCGCATCGACCTTAAGAGCTTCTGGATTCGCCGCATCCGTCGCCTGGTTCCCGCCGTGGTAACGGTAGTGTTCGTGACCTGCGCGCTGTGCACCGTCTTCAACCACGTGATGCTCACCAAGATGCGTCCCGACATTCTGCCGTCGCTGTTGTTCTTCAACAACTGGTGGCAGATTGCCCAAAACGTCTCGTACTTCAACGCTCTGGGCGACCCCTCGCCGCTCACGCACTTTTGGTCGCTTGCCATCGAGGAACAGTTCTACCTGATTTGGCCGCCACTGCTGTTTGCCATGGTATCCATGCATGTGAGCAAGCCCAACACGCGCCGCATGGTTCTGAGACTGGCTGCTGTCTCCGCCATCGCCATGATGGTGCTCTATAACCCCGCCGCCGACCCCAGCCGCGTGTACTACGGCACCGACACCCGTGTGTTCTCGCTGCTGCTGGGCGCCTGGATGGCCTTTATCCCCGATCGCGACCTGGCGCCTGTGCGTCTCGCTCGTCGTTTGGGGCTCAATCGCCTGGCTGGCGCCGCCAAGCACGGCAGGAACGCCGAGGGCAAGCTTGGCGAGAAGGCCGACAACGCAGCCGAGACCGTCCCGGCACAGCCGAGCGCCCTCGTGCGCTTTTGGTCCTCGCCCGCATCCATCGATGTGCTGGGCGTCGTGGGTCTGGTTGGCCTTGCCGCCATGGTCGCGCTCACCAACGGCTACACCGCGTTCCAGTATCGCGGCGGCACGCTGTTATGCTCCATCCTCACGCTCATGGTCATCGCGGCCTGTGTGCAGCCCCAGGGAATGGTTGCCCGCGCACTGTCCGCCGAGCCGCTCGTGTGGGTTGGCAAACGCTCGTACAGCATCTACTTGTGGCACTATCCGCTACTGTTGCTCATGAACCCGGTCGCCAACATCAACGATACGCCGTGGTGGCAGTACATTTTGCAGGTGTTGTTGGTGGTCGCCGTGGCCGAATGCTCATATCGCTTTATCGAGACGCCGTTTAGAAAGGGCGCCTTTGGGCGCACCGTATCCGAGTTCCGCGACGGCACCACCACGCCTGCCAACTGGGTACGCGCGCATATTCCCGTGTGCGCCACTTGCGGTATCGTGCTTGTCATCGCACTGGGCGGTCTGGTCTTTGTGCCGGAAACCTCCGCGCTCAGCGGCGAAGGCGCCGAGGTCCTCAACAAGGAAGCTAAAAACGCTGCGCCCACGGACCAACAGGCAGCCGACGACACCGACAAGGACAACGATGGCTTCCCCGATGGATCCTACGACCTGCTGATGATCGGTGACTCCGTGTCGCTGCGCGCCGTTGATTCCTTTGACGGCGTGTTCCCGCACAGCCATATCGATGCCGAAAAGGGCCGCCAGTTTGATGCGGGCCGCGCGACATTTGAGGGCTATCTCCAACAGAACCTTGCCGGCAAGATCGTGGTCTTTGCACTGGGCACCAACGGCTTGGTAACCGACGACCAGATCGACGCCATCATGGCCGATGCAGGAGATAAGCGTATTGTGGTGTTTGTGAACACGCGCAGCCCGCAGCCGTGGGTTGGTTCTACCAACCAGGCCATCGCCAACGCCGCTACGCGCTACAAAAACGTGCGCGTTATCGACTGGTACGGATACAGTGCCAATCGCAACGACCTGTTCGATGGCGATGGCACGCACCTATCGACCACTGGCGTGACTGAGTACCTCAACTTGATCCACGATGCAGTCAAGAAGGACCTGCCCGTGCATCCCGAGGATCACGTCAACGATCCGCAGCCGGCAGCCGTCAAGTCTGCCACCGACGCGCTCGTCAACGCCCTCGCCTTCAAGCCGCACAAGCTGGGCGCCGACAAGTAATCCGGCAGCTAGGGACGTTCCTTTTATGCCGGCACCCGGGGACGCTCCCGCGACAAGCGAAAGCCGCCCCTGGGCTGTCAATTCCAGTCCAGGGGCGGCTTTCGTAACAACATGCCAAGGGGCTGTGGTCAAAAAAGGGCAAATATGAGTACTGTTACCATTTTAGTAACAGGCAAAACCGCCCAAAATGCCGTCCGAGCGACCCCCGTGCATCCATGCGACAACTGACCAGACCTGTTGAGGCGAATTTTAATGTACACACTCTAGATTATGTACATTATCTTCTTGCACATAAATGCTATCGCCTTAGCAACAGTACTCATATTTGGCATTTTTTGCCCACTACTATATAACTAACCCCCTATAGCAAGCAAAAAACAGGCCGCAGCCCATTGCTGCGGCCTGCCCGAAGCCCCAAAAGGGACGTTAAGCGCTGTAGCCCAGCGCCTGCAGCACAAACATAACAACCGTCAGCACCGTGATCACGCCGATGGTCGCCCACGTGAGCACGTTCCAGACGCGCCCGTTGCGGTTGGTGCCCATAATGTGCCGATCGGCGGCGATAACCACCTGGAACACTAGAACCACAGGCAGCAACACGCCGTTGATGACCTGCGAGGTCATCATAATCTGGAACAGATCGACACCGGGCATAAGCACCAGCACGGCCGAGATACCGATGATTGCCGTAATGATGCCGCGATAGACCGGGGCCTCGTCCCAGCTGCGATCGGCACCGCGCTCCCAGCCAAATGCCTCACAGATGGCGCTGGACGTAACGCCTGGCAGCACACAGGCGGCCAAGAAGCTCGCCGCGACCAGGCCCGAGGCAAACAGCACCGTGGACCACTGGCCCGCGATAGGCTCCAATGCGCGGGCGGCATCGGCAGCGTCGCTAATCTGAATGCCTGCAGGGAACAACACCGTACCGGTCGTGATGATAATAAAGCCAGCGATGACATCGGCGGCAATCGAGCCGCTCACGGTGTCGATGCGCTGCAGCACGATATCGTCCTCGCCCGCATTCTTATCGACCACGTTGTTCTGCGCCAAGAAAATCATCCACGGCGCGATGGTGGTACCAATCGTTGCGACCACAAGCGACACGTAGCTGGGGTCATTTTGGATGTTGGGCACAACCAGGTCGACCGCCACCTCGCCCCAGCTGGGACCAGCCATAAATGCAGCGACAATGTAGGTCACAAACACGCAGCTCACCAGCAGCAGAATCTTCTCGATGCGCTGGAAGCTGCCCGACATGGTAAGCATCCAAACCAGCAGCGCCACCAGCGGCACCGAGATGCTCGCCGGCACACCAAAGAGGGCAAGGCCGCTCGCGATACCCGCAAACTCCGAAATGGTCACGGCCGTATTGGCGATCAGCAGCGCCGCCATGGCCAGCACGCTCCTGCGCACGCCAAAGCGTTCGCGGATGAGCGACGCCAGGCCCTTGCCTGTGACGCAGCCGCAACGCGCCGCAGTCTCCTGCGTCACGATAAGCAGCACGGTCATGACGGGAAGCATCCAGAGCATCTTGTAGCCATAGCTAGCGCCCGCGCTGGAATACGTGGCGATGCCGCCGGCGTCATTACCCGAAAGCGCCGCCAGCAGACCGGGTCCCATGGCGCCAAAGATGGCCGCAATGGTTAGCTTTTGCTTGGTGCTCGGCTTTTGCTTCGTGTTTTGCACGCGACCACCTATCCCATGACCGACATGGTGAGCAGCACCGCAGCGGTGCAGTACGCCACACACGAGATCATGACGGCAATAACATTCATGGCGGTACCCGACGTATTGAGGTCATGTTCATCGCGCCAGAACAGCACCATCAGATAAATCACGGCACTCATGTTGCTAGCCAGGCAGATAATAGCCGCAATGTTAAAGCATCCGGTAAAGAGCTGCTCCTCGAACATGGGGGCATCGGGGAACGCGGCGGTGCGCACCAGCTGAGCGCACAGGTAGGTCACGAGCGAAAGGATCAGACCCATGCCCGTGCTCTGGAAGAAGAATCCCAGGTACGGCTTGGGCTCGTCGTCGTGGCCGTCGTACTCGAGGAAGTAGTTCTTGACGAACGACACCATGCGCGAGGCGGCCAGCAGCACGAGCGGCATGGCGCACATGGGGAACACCACCAGGTGCGCGGAGCCGAGCGCCGTCCCCAGTACCGTTGCCATGATGCACGAGGCAATGCCCCACACGACAACCCAGTACTGGCGATGCACGAACCAGCTGAGCACGTTCGTCGAGTCGTCCGACGCGCTGTCGCCCGAGCCGATGCCGGCGATCTGCAGGTCTTCCTGATGCTCCTCGGCGATAACGTCCATGGCGTCGTCGAAGGTCACGATGCCCAGGATATGGCGGTTCTCGTCACAGACGGGAATGGCGACCAGGTCGTACTTGGTCATCTCGTCCGTCACGTCTTCCTGGTCCTCGTCGGGCGACACGTAGACCAGGTCGCGATAGGCGAGCTGCCCCAGCGTGGCGTCGCGGTCGGCCACGATCAGCGTGCGCAGCGAAAGCACGCCGGTGAGCATACCGCTCGGATCCTCGGTATAGACGTAGTAGACGCTCTCGAAGTCCTCATCGAGCTTGCGAATCGCCTCAATGGCGTCGCCGACCGTCGCCGTGGCGGGCAGCGAGACAAACTCCGAGGTCATGATGCGGCCGGCGGTATTATCCTCATAGCCCAGCAGGTTACGAATCGCCTTCTCCTCCTTGACGCCCATCAGGCGCAGGAGTTTCTCGGCCTTCTCATAATCGAGCTCGTCGATCAGGTCGGCAGCGTCGTCCGGGTCCATCATGGCCAGCATCGACGATGCGTCGGTGTCGGACAGGCCCTCGAGCATCTCGGTCATGAGCTCGTCGTCATCGAACTCCGAGATGGCCTCGGCGGCCTGGGCGGTGTCGAGCTGCGCGAACACCTGCGCGCGCAGGCGCGGGTCGAGCTGCTCGATAATATCGGCGATGTCAGCAGGGTGCAGCTCGCCAAGCGTCTTGTGCGACACCGAGAGCTGAATGTTCTTGGTCGAGCGGTCGAGCAGGTCCATGTAGGACCAGGCGATGATGTCCTCGCTGAGCGGCTTGCCCAGGTGCTTCATAAAGCCCTCGACGACATGCTCGAGCGCAGGGCTGATCGCGCGCAGCAGGCCGCGGGCGCCGACCTCGGCACCCAGCAGGCGCAGCTGGTTTTCGCCCGACATGGAAAACTTAATGTCGTTTACGCGCACGACCTTCATGCCCTGCGTGTCGACGATCTGCTTGTTGAGCACGTCACGCGCGAGCAGCAGCTCGGTCGGCTGCAGGTAGGAAAAGCGGATATTAGTGGCAGACGTATTGAGGTACACGCCCGTCTCGTCGATGCGGTCGACCCACTTGCGCCAGCTGATCATAAACGGCGTCTTGCCGGGACCGCGAAACGCGAGCGACGTCACGTGCGGAAAAACTTCGCCGGTAGCAATGCCAAAATCGTTGACCACGCCGAGCTTTTCGCCGTCGACGTCCAAGACCGGCAATTTGAGCATCTCACTCAGATAATTCAATGGTGCTCCCCATCATTATTCCTGCGGACCGCGGCCGAACGGGCACGCCATCCGTGGACAATTGGATATGTATACGCATGCGCGGGCGGCACGCCGCTCGACGCTTACACCCCGTACATGCGCAAAAAGCACCTGCATGGGGTCATCGACTGTATGGTCGAGGTTTGGATTTCACCTGCAACCTTTCTCTTGACCCTCATTAACCGCAGTAACTATAGCATCAGCATCGCGCTGCGGCACCGAATTTATGCGCTGCACATTGCAGGCATACCAAACGCTGACGTATCCGTGACATAGTCGTTGGGGACTACTCCGTGGTTTCGTCGTCCTCGGCGAGTTGGGGGAACACGGCGTTCTTGGGCATGGTGACCTTCGTCAGCGAGGTGAGCTTTTTGCTCAGCGACGTGTCCGTCTTGACCAGGTCGCTCAGCGTCACAATCTTGTAGCCGTCCGCAACGAGGCCGTCGATAATCTGAGGCAGCGCTTCGAGCGTTTGCTCGGCGCACTCGTCGCTATCGGTGAGCAGCACGATATTGCCCGGCGTCACCGAGTCGAGCACCGTCGAGACCTGCTCGTCGGCACCATTGAGCAACCAGTCGCCCGAGTCGATATTCCACGAGACCACGGCAGACACCAGGTCCATCGAGTCAATCCAATTTTGCTCGTCAAAAGCGGCGTAGGGGGCGCGCAACAGCATCGTCTTGACGCCGGTTGCCGACTTGATGGCCTCGGTCCCCTTCGAGATCTGTTTGCGCACCGTCTCGCGATCCTCGCCCTTGAGCGAATCGTCGCTATAGCTATTTGAGCCGACCTCGCAGCCGGCGTCGACGATCGCCTTAGCCGTGGCGGGAGAGGCCTCGGCTGCATCACCCGACAGGAAGAACGTCGCGGTGACGCCCTTTTCCTTGAGCACCTGCAAAATCTGCTTAGTGGCGCCGCTCGGCCCCTCATCAAACGTCAGCGCCACGTACTTTTCGTTGCCCTTGGGCGCCACGCTGGCGCAGGCAACCACGCAATCGGTGGCGGGCACAACCTCGCCGCGGTCCTGCGTCTTGCCCGATTGCTCGCCGATCCACACCTCGGAGCGGCCCTGGACGCCCCATGTCTGCACGTACTCGATGGCGCCCGTGCCCTCGACCTTCAGTTTGGGCTCGATGGTCGTGGCCTGCACCTCGTGCTTTTCGTAGATGTTGCGGCCGTCTTTGACCGTCACCTTCTCGCCGCCGGTAAGCTCGCGGCTGTCCCATTTGCCCTGCTTCACACGCTTGCCGTCAACCTTCACCGACAGCTTTTCGCCCCCGTGGCGCTTGAGCACGCTGTCGTCGACGGCCAGCAGGTCGCCGGCGTCGTAGGTGTCGGTCAACTCCTGGTCGTCGATAAGATTCTGCAGCGTAGAGCCCACGCGCACCGCGGTCTTTTGCCCGTTGAGCTCCACGTCCACGCTGCGGTTGACGTAGCCCACGACGGCTGCGATAAACAACACGAGCGCGCAGCCCACGGCGATGAGCGCATAGGGCAGGCGAGATGGACGGCGGGGCGAGCGCCCGTTGCCGATGCGCGCACTGCGGTCGCTAAAACCGCGGCTATGGTTGAGGTATATCGCGCCGGGCTTGCGGTGGCGTTTGCGCTGGCCGCTGGGCAGCTGCCCCAGGTCGCGGCGCGCCGTCGGACGCGCACCGGAGCGCCCGTTTAAATTGGATCCGTTTTGGCGCATGTGCCCTCCCCCATAAACACAGCGAGCCGGAGCAACATGTCTCCGGCTCGCCTCCCATCATTTGGTACGTCGCTATTTGCTAGCTTTTGACGAGCCCCCGCTCGCCTTTTGATATTCGTCCTTAAAGGCCTTGAACATGCCGCGCGTCTTGCCAAGCTGCTTGCCCAGCGCGCGACTGCCCTTGTCCACGGCGACCGATCCCTTGTCATCGAGCACCTTGGCGCCCTTTTTGACCTTATCGCCCACCACGACACTGGCCTCGGCAGCCTTTGCGGCGGCGCCGCCCGAATACCCGAGCGCCTTGACCTCGTCCGAAACGATCATCGCGCCGTTCTCGTAGCCGCGCAGCATCGTCGGCGGCACCTGCGTGTCACCGACCAGCACGCTCGAAGCGGCACCGGCGGTCACATAGAACATCTGGACGATGCCCGAGCGCGGCTTGAACTCCACGTCCGAACAATAGCCCACGACATCGCCCGATTCCGTGCGCACGTCCATACCAACCCAGATGATGCAATCGTCCAGGTTAATGTCGAGGCGCTTGGCCGCGGCGGCATCGTAGGTGTCCTTGGCGTCATCCACCGCGATGGCGCCCTCATAGACGCCGATGGCATCGAGCGCCACAAATCGGTCGGGGCGCTCGATCATGCCCGCAATGTCGGACTGGCGAACCATAAAGCCCACCACGCGCGTTCCGCCCGGGGTAAAGACCGGAAAGTGAATCTTCCCGAGCTTTTTAGGGCTACGCGGCGTGCCGTCCTTTTTGGTGCGCTTGTCCTCGGAAGGCTTGCGATAGATCTTGGCGCCGACAAAATCCCCGGCGCGCATTATGCCTCGGTCGAGGGCTCCGCAGCCTCGGTGTCGGCCTCGGCGGCGTTCTCGACCACGACGTCGGCAGCGGGCGTCACATTGCCGCCCGAGATGGCGTCGTTGAGTTGCTCGCGCAGCTGATCCATACGCTCGCGGGCCAGATCGACCTTGGCGCGCAGGTCATCGGTCTTGGCATCGACCATCGGGCCGAAGTCATTCACCGCGGCACGGGCCTCCTCGGCGCTGTGCTCGTAGGTGTCGCGCATATTGTCCCAGGCGTCGTTGGCGATATCGGCAGCCATGGCGCGGGTCTCGGCGCCCGAGCGTGGGGCCAGAGCAACACCGATAATAGCGCCGGCAGCGGCACCAAAAAGTGCGCCGGAGACAAAGCTGAAAGTCTTACCCATGATCATTCCTCTCCTGCGGGCACGTCGGTGCCCACCGTTTGAATGCTGTCCATTATACCCGCAGCGCATCACTTGCCGCTCCGCTCATCTGCGTACGGCAAAGGCGCAGGTACGTGATGGTGATAAACGCGTAGGCCTACTCCTGAGGCATAGCCGGCATGGCCACCGTGGCACCCGGGTCCTCGCCGGCGCCGTCCACGAGCGGCAGGCCGCCCTCATGCGCAGGTCCTGCCGGAACCGTCGCCGCACCGCCAAAGACGGCAGCGGAGGCCTCGTGGTTCTCGGCAACCGCGCCCTCGGTATCAATCGCCACCTGGGGCTCGTCGTCAAAGTTGGGGACGCCCTGGGGCTCGGTGGGAACGGGCTCGGCGGTCGCATCGGCAACGGGCTCGGCGTCGACCGGCACATCGCCCTCGTCAGCGCCCTCGTCCTCGGCAGCATCTTCGCCGTTCGCAGCGGCAACGGCCTCGTGCGGGTCCTTGCCCTCGGCCTCGGCGCGCATGCCCAGCACCAGGTTGCGCAGGCCCGCGACCGTGCCCTCTACGTCGGGGGCAGGCTGGTCGGCGTGCAGGTACGCCCAGTCCATCATAAAGGTGGCCGACGACAGCGCACCGATGGCCAGTGCGTCGTCGGGGCACGAAAGCTCGACCTCAAAGACACGCTCGTCATGCTCGCTTACGCGCGTGCGGCCGCACGAGATGCTACCGGCAAGACCGGTCTCGTTCATGAGCTCGACCGTCACGTGCTCCAGCAGGTGGCAGAGCTCGGTCTGACCCATGCAGTCCTGGAACTCGCGGCCGGAATCGCCCAGGCACAGGTGCTTGGCAATCGCGGGCACCAGGTAGTACACGCGCGCCGTGGCCTCGATGTCCTCCGAGGTCATGAGCGGCATGCCGGGGTTCACCAGCACATGCGCGCAGATCTTGTCCTCGCTGACGGTGACCTTAAGGATGTTGAACAGGCCTGCCATAACTCTCCCCTACTCTTCCTTGTCCTACTCGTCGCCGTCGTGCGGATTCGCGGAACCCGCACCCGACGTCGTCGGCTCGTCTACCGAAGACTCGGAATCCTTCTTATCGGTTTCGGCCGGAGCGATCACGCGAATGAGCGAGATGCGCTGGCCACGCATCGACTGCACTTTAAACTTGTACCCCGCGACCTCAAACACCTCTCCGATGTCGGGCACCGAGTCGCAAAGCTCCAAAATCCAGCCGGCGATGGTCTCATAATCATCGCTTTCCTCGAGCGGCCAACCAAGCTCAATCGCGTCATCGCACGAAAAACGCCCATCGACGAGCCACTCGCGGCGCGAAAGGCGCGTGAGGTACTTGTTGTCGGGGTCGAACTCGTCCTCGATCTCGCCCACGATCTCCTCGACGATGTCCTCGATGGTGATGATGCCGGCCGTGCCGCCGTACTCATCCACGACGACCACGATCTGGTCGTGCGAGGTCTGCATCTCGGACAGCAGCGGCAGGATGTCCTTGGTGTCGGGCACAAAGGTGGCGTCGCGCAAAAAGCCGGCGATGGGCTGGTCGCCCTTGCCGTCGAGCGCGGGCTGGATCAGGTCCTTGATGTGCGCAATGCCCGCGACGTTGTCGGGATCCTCGTGATAGACGGGGATGCGGCTAAAGCCGGTCTGGCGCATGGTGGACAGCACGTCGGCGACCGTCTCGTCGTCCTCGCACATGGTGGTGTCCACGCGCGGCACCATGACCTCGCGGGCAACGGTGTCGCCCAGATCGAAGATCTCGTGGATCATGCGCTTTTCCTCGTCGAGCAGGTCGTCCTGCTCCGAGACCATGTACTTGATCTCTTCTTCCGAGACGTTCTGACGGTCGTCGGCGCTCTTGATGCGCAGGATGCGGGCCAGGCCATCGGAGCAAGCGCCAGTCAGCCACACGAGCGGACGGGCGATCTTTTGGAAAAACGACAACGGTCCCACGACCTGCTTGGACACGCCCTCGGCATTGGCCAGGCCGATGCGCTTGGGGACGAGCTCGCCGATCACGATGGACACAAAGGCGACGGCGACGGTGATGATGACCGGCGCCAGGCCGCGTGCGATGGCGGAAAGCGGCGCGATGCCAAAGCTCATGAGCCACGTGGCGAGCGGGTCGGACAGGCTCGTCGAGGCGACGGCGGACGAGGCGAAGCCCACGAGCGTGATGGCGACCTGGATGGTAGCCAACAGCTGATCGGAGTCGGCGGCGAGCTGGACGGCGCGCTCGGCGCGCTTATCGCCCTCCTCGGCATCGTGCTCCAGCACGGCGCGCTTAGCCGTGGTGAGAGCCATCTCGGACATAGAGAAGTAGCCGTTGATGAGGGTCAAAACGAGGGTGGTGATAAGGGAGATGGTTATGTCCATCGGGAGTTTCTCGAACCTCCAAGATTCGGGACGTCGGATTAAAACGTTGATGGCGGATACGGCAATGGCGCCGGCGCCCAAACGAGGACGCGGGCGCGCAGGCGTGGTCGCTAGATTACGAAGAGAATCACCGCCATGAACTGGAAGATGCTACCGGCGAGCACCCACAGGTGGAACACGCTGTGCAGATAGCGCACGTTTTTGGCGATATAGAACGGCACGCCCACGGTATAGCACACGCCGCCGACGGCGAGCAGGGCAAGCGCCACGGGGTTCAGCAGCGCCACGAGTGCGGGCAGTTTAAAGACAACGAGCCAGCCCATCAGCAGATAGACCAGGCCGCTTACCCAGTGCGGCTGGCGCTCGCGCATAAAGCACTCGAGGGCAATGCCGATAATGGCGATGGCCCATACGGCGAAGAACAGCGCAGCGCCGCCGTCGTTTGCGAGCGTGATGAGGCAAAACGGCGTATAGCTGCCGGCTATGAGCAGGTAGATGCAGCTGTGGTCGATGATGCGGAACACGCGCTTGGCGCGCGCGGGTTGAATCGCATGGTAGAGCGTGGAGGCTAGGTACTCGAGGATGATGCTGACGCCATAGACAATTGCCGCGGCCATGTGGGCCGGGCCACCGCCGCGCAGTGCAGCGAATACGATCAGGAGCACCAGACCCGCAATACCCAGCAAGCAGCCGACACCATGGGTGACGGAGTTCATGATCTCCTCGCCCACCGTGTAGTGTGGAACGGCCGCGGTCTTGGGTCGCGGCTTAGAACTGTCGCTCGAATCGGACATGCCGGTTACATCCTCCAACGTAAAGAGTTCTCAACACTATATCAAAGCGTCTGGGTGCGTGCGAAATTTGCACCATACGTGACCCTTTGTTTACCCATTCTTTGCCTGTTGACGCATCAACGGTGAACGTCCATAATGCGCTTGCATTAAATGTTGATGCATTAACATCTTATAGGAGAATACCGCATGGCTCAAAACGCACATTCCCATCGAAAGCTCAAGATAGCCGGCATCGTTGCACTGGTGGTTGTCATTGCGCTGCTCGGATTTGCCGGCAACTTTCTGTTTGACTTCGCGCTGAATCCCCGCGCGCCATACACCATGAAGATGATGCAGGACGGCAAGGACGACAAAGAAAGTGAGCAGCCGGATGCCGAGGGAACCGAGGCGCGGGCATGGTTTAAAGAGAACCGCGAGAGCAGCAGCCTCACCGCAGATGACGGAACCGAACTTGCCGCTTGGTATTTTGCCGCCCCAGAGAGCACGCACAATTACGCTATCTGCCTACACGGATACACCGACGAGCCCATCGGCATGGCCCGATACGTCAAACGATTCCACGACCGCGGCATGAACGTACTCGCACCCGCCGCCCGCGCCCACGAGCGCTCCGGCGGCGACTATATCGGCATGGGCTGGCCCGAGCGGCTCGATGTCGTTGCATGGATTGGGCGGATCGTTCAGGCTGACCCCGAGGCACGCATCCTGGTCTTTGGCGAGTCGATGGGTGCGGCAACCGCCATGGATGTCGCGGGGGAATCTCTGCCCGCAAACGTGAAATGCATTATCGAGGACTGTGGTTATACGAGTGTTTGGGACGAGTTTTCTCTGCAGCTCAAGGACGTGTTCGGGCTGCCCAGCTTTCCCTTGCTCGATGTAGCAAACTTGGTGTGCAACGTGCGCGCGGGCTACGACTTTCATAAGGCGAGCAGTGTGGAGCAACTCAAACACGCGACGGTTCCCATGCTGTTTATCCACGGCGACCAGGACACCTTTGTGCCGTACAGCATGCTCGACCAAAACTACGACGCGTGCGCCAGCAAGGTTAAACAGAAGCTCACTATCCACGGCGCCACCCATGCCAAGAGCGCGCAAGTCGACCCCGAGCTCTACTGGAATACGGTCGACGACTTCCTTGACAAGAATTTTTAGGCAAATAGTACGGTTTACTGGTCTATCTGACCCCTAGCACTTCCGAAAATCCGCCCGCGAGCGCTGTGCTCGCGGGCGGATTTTGCTTGAATTAAGCCACGAATGCGCTTGATATGTCCAATAACTAGGTGCTATTTGACCTCGATGAGCTCGTACTTGCTCGTGCCCAGGCCGATCTTCTCGGCATGCGCGATGCACGCGCGCCAGTCGGTGTCGGGATGTGTGATGCAGAAGGGATCCTTGGCCTGCTCGCCCTCCAGACGCTCGTGATTATGCTCCATCTTGGCCGCGCTGTCGGTAAGCTCGGTGTTAGGCAGCGGCTCGGACGCCAGGACGGCGTCGGCGCAGGCCTGGTCGATGGCGACCGGGTCGAAGCTCGCGAACATGCCGATGTCGTTGACGATGGGCGTGTCGTTTTCGGGGTGGCAATCGCAGTTGGGGCTGATGTCCATGGCGAGCGAGATGTGGAAGCTCGGACGGTCCTGAACAATGGCCTTCGTGTACTCAGCGATCTTGTAGTTGAGTACGTCGGCCGCGGCATCATAGTCGGGCTTGATGCAGTCCTGGTTGCACGCCGCAATGCAGCGTCCGCAGCCCACGCAGCGATCGTGGTCGATGGCAGCCACGTGAACCGTGCGAGTGCTGCCGTTGGCAAGCTCGCGCTCACGCGTACCGTCAAACGTGATGGCGCTGTGCGCGCATATCTTCTCGCAGGCACGGCAGCCAACGCAGTTGGTGGTATCGACGCTCGGCTTGCCAGCGGCGTGCTGCTCCATCTTGCCGGCACGGCTACCGCCGCCCATACCCAGGTTCTTCATGGCACCGCCAAAGCCGGCCTGCTCATGGCCCTTAAAGTGGGTGAGGCTAATCACGATGTCGGCATCCATGAGTGCCTGGCCGATCTTTGCCTCGCGCACGTACTCGCCGCCCTCGACCGGGACGAGCGCCTCGTCGGTGCCCTTGAGGCCGTCGGCGATGATGATCTGGCAGCCCGTGGCGTACGGGGTAAAGCCGTTCTGGTAGGCGGTGTCGATGTGCTCGAGCGCATTTTTGCGGCTACCCACATAGAGCGTGTTGCAGTCGGTAAGGAAGGGCTTGCCGCCCAGCTCCTTCACGACGTCCGCGACGGCTCGGGCGTAGTTGGGGCGCAAAAAGCCCAGGTTGCCCAGCTCACCAAAGTGAATCTTGATGGCGACAAACTTGTTCTCGAAGTCGATCTGCTCAATGCCGGCGCGGCGAATGAGGCGCTTGAGTTTGTCGAGCTGGCTCTCGCGAGCATGCGTGCGCAGGTTGGTAAAGTACACCTTAGCGGGCGCTGCGGGTGCAGTTGCGGTCATAGATCTATCCCCTCGGTCTATATGGCGTTACAGACATAGAGGATGGTACCCGGTGAAGTGGGGTTGAAGTCAAGCACGGCCACTCATTGGGGACAGACTTAAATGAGTGCCGCCAGGGACAGTCCTTGCCAGTCCGGCCGGCGAGCCGGCGATCCGGCAAAGACTGTCCCCAACGACTAGTCGTTTAAGAACGTCCCCAATGACTACTCCTGCACCTTGAGGGCTTCGGCCAGGCTGACGCGCTTGATAGAGCGCGTGTGTAGCAGCGCCACGACCAGGTAGGTCGCAAAGCCAATGCCGACGCATGCAGCCATGGACCAAGCGGGCACGTAGATCTCGATATTGCCGTTGTAGGCGAGCAGCATCGAGCGGAAGATGGCCGTGAGCGAGCCAATAATGACCGGCAGGCTCAGCACGAGCGACGCCGCCACGCACAGCGTGATCGAGCGGATGTACAGATGCGAGATCTCACTATCGCGATAGCCAAAGACTTTCATGTAGCTGATCGAACGGGCGCTGTGGTCGATCACCGCTTTGGTCAGCAGGTACATAAACAGCAGGAAGATAAACACCGCGAGCCCGATCATCATTCCGATCATTTTGCTCATCATGCCGATGAACTGGTCACCCACGGCGCGCATGTCGTCGGGCGTGGTGTCGCCGGCAAAGTAGCGCGCGTCGAGGTCGAGCTTCTCGTTGCTCACATAGCCGTTAAAGTAGGCGGCATCGTTGTCGAACAGCTCGTTAAAGTCATCGATGCTCATATAGATGTTCATGTCCGACTTGGAGCCCCAGGCACAGTCCTTGCCCGCGTACTCAAAGGAATAATGCTCGCCCTCGTACTTGTCGCTGAGCGTGACCTTCTGGCCCTCGCTCCAGCCAAACTTATCGAGCAGACCGCCGCCAAAGACGACGCGGCCATCGCCGATGTTGAGGCCCTTCCAGTAGCGCGAATCGGACGAGATGCCGTAGACAGAAATCGTCTCCTCGCCATTACCGTCGCCACGGTCGTACTGCAGCTGGTAAACGGCATATTTCTCGGCCTGCGCGATTGCGCCCGCGCCGTTGTCGGTCGTATTGACCGGGTGGATATCGTCGTTGTCAGTGTCGATCTTAGAGGCCTTGTCGATCAGGTCGATAGCCTCGTCGCGGTCGCAGCCAAGGGCATCGGCAAGATCGTCAAGGCGCGCGTAGAGCGCATCCTTCTTGTCCTGGACCTTGGCAAGCGCATCCTGCGCTGCGGTCAGGCTCTCGGCAGACGGAGATGCGGTCGCGGCATCGGCTGCCGTCTGCGCCGCATCGGCCGCGCCGTCAAGCTCGTCATCGACATCCTGGGCGGCAGAAAGCAGCGCGCCGTCAACCGACTGCAAGCGCTCGAGTGCCGACCACTGCTCGCGCTCCTCGGCAGTGCCCTCGAGCTCCAGCGGCGCCTTGAGTGTGTACTGATGCTCGGCGACCAGGCTCGTCTCGAGGTTGTCCGCATAGTGCGTCATCGTGGGCAGGATCGCCAGGCCAAAGAGCAAAAGCAGCGACCCAAACGCGATGCCCACGAAGAGCGTGGCGAAGTTGCCCAGGTTGCGCAGGAAAACGCGCAGGCGGAAGCGGGAAACAAAGCCCATGCGCTCCGGCAGCTGCAGGCCACGCTTGGTACCCGATTTGCCGCTCGCCTCGTGGCGAAGGAACTCCAGCGGCGTCTTGCCCATTTTGCGGAGCAGGCCCACCAGCGTGATGAGAATGAGCGCGGCGGCGGGGACCACGGCGCACTTCACAAAGATCCCCCAGCTCCAGTACACCCGGAAGGGCGGCAGACTGTACGAGCCGTAGTAGAGACCGCGCATGGGCTCGGTAAAGAACACAACGCCGAGTGCGGTGCCCAAAAGCGCCGCGGCCACGCCCACGATGGCGGGAAGTGCCAGGTAGTGCAGCACGATCTCGCGACGGCGATAGCCGCTGGCGAGCAGCGTGCCGATGATGGCGCTCTCCTCCTCGATGGTGGCGTCGGTAAGGACCACAAAGACGAACGCCATGATCACGATGATGATGTCGAGCAACGTCATCCACATCATGGAGTCGCCGTCCACGTCGTCGCGCGCATAGCCAATGCCCTGGTTGGAATCGGCATCGATCAGATCGTCCACGCGCGCATCGGCATCGGCCAGCGCCTCGACCATATCCTGCTCCGTATCGATGCGATCCGCGGTGGGGAGGTCGCGATCGGTAAAGGTAAAGGAGTAGGTGTAGGCAGGCGCGCCGCCGGCGTCCTCAAGCGCGGCAAAACCGGCGTCGGTGACCTCGGCGACACCATACGTGATGGTGTTCACCGTAAAGTCCGAATTGTCGAGGAACAACGCCTGGCTATCGGGCTGCGTCATGATGCCGCAGATGGTGTAGGTGCGCCCCTCGAGCTCGACCTTATCGCCGATGGCGAGGTCGTTATTGGTGGCAAAGACGCGGTCGATAGCCACCTCGTTGTCCGCCTTTGGCTGCTTGCCTTCGCAGTAGGACGCAATGTCGACCTTGGTGCGATGCGCGTAGGTGCGCAGGGTGCGCTTGGTGCCATCGTCGCCGGACGCCTTTTTGATGATGGCGTCGATAGAGAAGTTCTTGCAGAGCGTAACGCCGCCGACGTCCTCAGCCGCGTCTTCGGCAGCCTTGAGCTGGTCTTTGGTGGCCTCGAAGGAGGTAGTTACGCGGCCGTCCTCAATCGTGTAGTCTTCGCGCATGTCATCAATGAGGCAGCCGATGGAATGCGCCGCGAGCAAAAAGCCCGAGGTAAGGGCGATGCTTCCGCACATAAGCAAAAAGATGCCCAGGTACTTGCCGATATTGCGGCGCAGCTCGCGCGGGAGACGTTTTGCGAGAGGTGTCATGGCGTCGCCTACCAATCGAGATCGGCGGCCGCAACGGGCGACTCGTTGAGCTCGTCCTCGACGATGCGGCCGTCGCGCAGGCGCAGCACGCGATTTGCCATGCGCGCGATGGCGGCATTGTGGGTGACAATGATGATGGTGCAGCCGTAGGTGCGGTTGACATCCTCCATGAGCCGCAAGATTTCCTTGGATGTCTTGTAGTCGAGCGCGCCCGTGGGCTCATCGCACAGCAGCAGGCCCGGATTTTTGACGAGCGCACGGCCGATGGCGCAGCGCTGCTGCTGGCCACCTGAGACCTGGCGCGGAAACTTGTTGCGGTGCTCGTAGAGGCCCAGCGAGCGCAGCAGATCGTCGACATTGAGCGGGTTTTTGGACAGGTGCGCCGTGACCTCGATGTTTTCCTTGATGGTAAGGTCGGGCACCAGGTTGTAGAACTGGAAGACAAAGCCCAGCTCGCGGCGTCGGTACTCGCCCAAATCGGCGGGCTTGAGCGCCGTGAGATCGCAGCCGTCCACCATGATGGAGCCGCCGTCGGCATCCTCCAGGCCGCCAATGAGGTTGAGAAAGGTCGACTTGCCCGAGCCCGAGGGTCCCAGCATGACGCAGATCTCGCCGCGGTTGATGGACGTGTCGATGCCGTCGAGCACCGTCAGGCGCGCATCACCGTCGCCATAGTGTTTCTTGAGCCCTTTGACCTGGACATAGGCTTGCTTTGTCGCCATGTTATCCCCCGTTGTTAGCCTTCTGCTACTTTTCTAGGGTAATAGTAAACCTGGGCGAACTATTTTTAAGCGACGTGCGCGGCTTTTTTCCAACCTACTCATTGGGGACAGACTTAAATGAGTGAAATCGCTCATTTAAGTCTGTCCCCGATGACCAGGTAGCTAGGCGTGGGATTTGGCGCGGGTGAGAGCCAGGCCTACGGCGGTGATGGCCGCAGCAAAGAGCACCGTGACGCCCAGGTCGCAGGCGATGTCGCCCAGCACGGCAGACGTCAGGTCCGAAGCGAGCGCCTTGCCGATCGCGTCGTTCACCCAATACGTCGGCACAAAGTGCGCCACCGTCTGCACGGCCGAGCCCATGAGCGACAGCGGCATCCAGGCGCCGCCCAAAAACGTCATGAGCATGCCGAGCAGGTTGCCCACACCGTTGAGCAGCTCCTCGCGCGCGCCCAGGCTCGACAGCGTAAAGCCAACGGCCAGCGGCGTGCACGCCAGGGCAAACGTTGCCGCCAGCGCCAGGCACACGCGACCCACGCCGACCTCGGCAACCGCGCTGGCAAAGCCCACGACGCCCATCATGCTCGACACGAGCCAGATGCAGACGGTGAGCACGGCGGCGGCCGCGAACACAGCGAGCGAACGCTGGCGCTCAGAGACCGGGCTGGCATCCATGCGGCGCACGCGCTCGGGCTCGTTCATGCCCGAGAACACCAGTCCCACCGACACGATGACCGACGAGATGATCGCGTACGCGCCAAAGTTGAAGTACGACTCGAGCGTGGTAGCAGCAGTCGAGTCGACCTTGACCTGCTCGATCTGGACCTCCGCGCGCTTTGCGGCCGCGTGCTCGGCGGCCCTTGCGACGTCGCCGTTGGAGGCAGCGGGCTCTAGTGCGGCCGCAGCGCCCGCGAGCGAGATCCACCGCGAGGCCTCGGCAGACGAAAGCGCCGCCGCCATGGTGCCGGCACCGTAGGTCACATCGAGCTTGGGCAGGGACTCCCCCGCGCGGGCGGCTGCAACAAAATCGTCCTCAAACCCCTCCGGGATAAAGAACACGCAGTCGGCGCTGCCTTTGGCGCTGTTGCTCTTGGAGAGCGCGTCAGCAAGGTCGTATGTGTCGTCGCCGACGCCCGTGACCAGGTCAAAGCGTGAGCCCAGGTGCTTGGTAAGCGCCCGCGAAAGGTCGCTATCGTCGCGGTCGACCACGATCACGTTGGTGTCGTAGGGCTTGTACTCGGTAAGCTGCGACGAGTTCCAGCTCACCGAAGCCGCGATGAATACGCCCATGAGCGAGATGAACACCGTATAGATGAGCAGGTAGAACGGGTGCGCCAGCGCCATGCGAAGCGCGGTCTTAAAGGTGCTCATAGCGGCTCCTTCCAAAGATCAGCGTAGCGGCGGCGACAAACACCAGGGCCATCAGGACGAGCGCGCCGGCGCGAACAGCGAAGGGCCCCAGGTCCTCAAAGAAATACAGGCGATTGAACATGTCGCAGATGAGCTTGACGGGGTTGAGCCAGCACTCGACCGGACAAGCGCGGGCGACGTCGTCGGCAAGCGCCATCGCCGGCTCGCCGTAGAGGCCGGCGAACAGGGCGCACGTGGTGGCAAAGCCCGTGAGGATGCCCGACTTGGATGCCTTGCCGCCCTTAACGGGAAGCGTGCCCACAAAAAGCCCCAGGCCCGTGGCGGCAAGCGCGGATGCAGCCCCGCCCAGCAGGCACAACCCCTCGCGCCCGCCATAGTCGACGCCCACGACCAGGCGCACGTAGCCGATCGCAACCGCCATCGATGCAAAGGAAACCAGCCACGAGCCGACAAAAATGCCGGCCAGCGACGCCGTCTTGGAAAGACCGCCCACGCAGCGGCGCGCGCCGAGGCCGGACAGATTGGGCTGCAAATCGACGACGCTCAAGGCGGCAAACTCGGCAGACATCATCGCGACCAGGCCAAAAAGCGCGTAATAGTAGATGACCGTGCCATCGGGCGTGGCACGAGTCAGGCTCACGCGGCGGGTTCCGCCCTCGAGCGACAGGGCGCGCGCAACCGCCGCCGGATCGGCGAGCGCCGCCGGGTTGTCCTGGGCAATCTGGGACATGAGCTCGGCATTTTGCGTATACGAGCTTGCCACCGTTTCAAGGATGCTGCGGTCGGTAAGCACCGACGAGGCGCGCAAGCTGTCGTAACTCGATAGCAGCGTGAGCCTGGGCGTGCCCGCGGCATCAACCGTATAGATGCCCGCGACCTCGCCGGCCTTGAGCGCTTTGCGCGCGGCAGCCAAGTCTTCGTACTCGCTCACATCGAGCAGCTGATCGTCGCTTGCCTTGGCAAGCGAAGCTGCCACGTCCTTAAAGGTCGAGGCATCCCAGGCCTCGTCCGCCACGACGGCAACCGGCACCGGGTCGACCGTGCCGTCGGAGCTGAGGTTCGCAAACATAAACATGAACATCGTGGAAAGCGCAATAGGAAAGAGAGCGCCCCAGACCCACGTGCTCGGCCGGCGCAGCAGCGTCTTGACCGTGGTGATGATGGTGTTGAACATGGCCGCCCCCTAGTCGCGCAGCTCGCGGCCGGTGATCTCGAGGAACACGTCGTTGAGGGTCGGCGGTTCGGAATAGATGCGGCCGAGCGGCACGTCATGCGAGCGCAGCACATCGAGAATGTCCGTCAGGTTGTGCGGGCTCGCTTCGCACGAAAACGTGAGCTGTCCCGCCGTTGCCGAAAGGTCCAGAACGTGCGGCAGGCTTGCGACGGCACCGAGCGCCGCACTCGGAACCTCGCCGACCTCGATTACAATCTTCTCGCCCATCTGAATCATGCGCTTGAGCTCGTCATTGGTGCCCTGCGCCAGCACGCGGCCGCCGTCCATGATCATGATGCGGCTGCAAATTTGCTCGACTTCCTCCATGTAATGGCTGGTATACACCACTGTAGCGCCCTCGTCGCGCAGGCGGCAGATGCCCTCCAGGATGGCGTTGCGGCTCTGCGGGTCGACCGCCACCGTGGGCTCGTCAAAGAAGATGAGCTCGGGCTTGTGCGCGATGCCGCAGGCAATGTTGAGACGACGCGCCAGGCCGCCCGAGAGCTTGCCGGGGCGGAACTTGGTAAAGTCGCCCAGGCCGACAAAGTCGATCGCCTCGTCCACCAGCGCGCGGCGGCGCTTGCGGTCGTTGACGTAGAGACTGCAGAAATAGTCGATGTTCTCGCGCACGGTGAGCTCGTCGAACACCGCCACCTGCTGCGGCACCACACCGATGCGGCGCTTGAGGTCGTAGCGGGCGGGCGTCATGCGCTCGCCGAACAGCTCGATGGTGCCTTTGTCGTAGGCGAGCAGCTGCAGGATGCAGTTGATGGACGTGGTCTTGCCCGAGCCGTTGGGGCCCAGCAGGCCAAAGATCTCGCCGGGGGCGATACTCAGGTTAAAGTGGTCGAGTGCAATAAGATCGTCATAGCGCTTGACGAGGTTTTCGACGTGGACGATGTCTGTCATGAGGCGGCCCTTCTGTTGCTTGCAGCCCGGTACGACTGCATCATCGCAGGAGCTGGCGGCGCGCACCAGTGAGCTTTGTCACGAGTGCGGGGCGGTCGCGTGGCCTGCTGACGCGACCGCCCCGCCGCGTGGGAGGAATGTCACGCTTGCTCTGAGTGGCGCCTCCCCCGTGCGCGGCATCGCGTACAATACCCGTATGAACAGGCTATTCGACAAATCGATCGTGCTGGCGTGCTGCATCGCAGCCGCCACGGGCCTTGCTGTGGATGCTCGCCTGGTCGCGGCGTTTTGTCTTGGCGTTATTACCGCCTCACTGGCCGAGGTCGCACGGGGAAACCGTGACCGCCGTGCGAGCGAGGCCGCGAGCTACGTCTACATCATCGCGGCCGTCTTCGTGCCGCCGTTTGTGCCGTTCGCACCTCTCGCCCTCTATGACATCGCGCGACGCGTGCGCCGTGAACGCATCTGGCCTGCGCTGGCAATTGGCTCCGTGTTTGCCTGCGCACTTGCCACGGACCTTCGCTGCGGCGCGCTCACCACCCGAACGCTGTTGCTAACCGCCATCCTTTCGGTCGCCGCCACGTTGCTGTCGCTGCGCACCGCGCAGCTGGAGCGCGAACAGGAACGCATGCGTCGCATCCGCGACAAGCTGCAAGAACGCGCCCTGGCACTCGAGGCACGCAACCGCGACCTCGCCGACCGCCAGGACTACGAAGTCGAGCTCGCGACGCTCGCCGAACGCGCCCGCATCGCGCGCGAGATCCACGATAACGTGGGCCACCAGCTCACGCGCGCTTCGCTTCAAACCGAAGCCCTGCGCGTGGTCCATGCCAACGAGCCCGGCGTTGCCGCCGATTTCGCCGACGTCAAATACACCGTTGACGAGGCGCTCCAGCTCGTGCGCGCCAGCGTCCACGCGCTCAACGACAATGCGACCAACCTCTCCGTGCAGCTCGAACGCATCGTTGAAGGCGCGCGCTCGGACAGCGGTCCGCAGATTGAGCTTGAGGTTTTGGCCGAGCATGCGCCCGCCAACGTCGCCAACTGCTTTGCGGCGGTGCTGCGCGAGGCGCTTTCCAACGCCATGCGCCACGCCCATGCCAAAACCATTACCGTGCGGTGCATGGAGCATCCGTCGTTTTACCAGCTCATCGTTACCGATGATGGCGCGGACGCGACCCCGGCGAGCAGCAGCAACGTCGCAGAAGGCATGGGGCTCGTCTCCATGCGTGAGCGCGTCGAGGCGCTTGGCGGAACCTTCACCGCCGGTCTGCGCGCCGGCGCCCCCGGCTGGCGCGTGTTTGCCACCGTCCCCAAACAACAAGGAGATGAGGGCCGATGAGGCTCATCGTTGTCGACGACGACCGCTTGGTGGTCGATTCGCTCAAGATTATCCTGGGCGCCCAGCCGCAGATCGAAGTGGTGGGCACCGGAGCCGACGGCAACGACGCGGTGACACTCTACGCCGAACTCGCACCCGATATCGCGCTGCTCGACATTCAGATGCCGGGGCGCGACGGCCTTTCGGCGGCGCGCGAGATCCTTGAGCGCGACCCTTCGGCGCGCGTGGTGTTTCTGACGACATTCTCGGATGACGAGTACATTGTGTCGGCGCTCAAGCTGGGCGCCCGCGGTTACCTGATCAAGACCGATGTCGCCGCCATTCCGCCAGCGTTGGCACAGGTCATGGATGGCAAACGCGTGCTCGAGGGCAAGGCGATCGAAGATGTTGACTTTGACGGGATAGGCGACAAGACGGGCACGCCCCGCCGGCCCGCAGCCTTTGCCAGCCTGACCGACCGCGAGTTCGAAGTCGCCGAGCTCATCGCCCGCGGCCTCGATAACAAGGAGATTGCCGCCACGGCTTATATGGGAGAAGGCACGGTGCGCAACCACATCAGCTCGATCCTGGCCAAAATGGGCCTGCGCAACCGCACGCAGATCGCCATCGCCTACCTGCGGGGGTAATTGACCAGTGGCCGACCGCTCCGGCATAGCAAAATGGCTGCCATCGATTTAATGCCATTTCAAAACTAATCCGGTTTACGGGGCTAAACTCAGGACCCCCATCCATACCCCCGTTTTCCAGAAAATCGCAGGCGTTCTACCTGCACTGATAATTGTTCTCGGGGGAAGCGGGCACTGCGGGGCGCGGCAACGTCGCACTGCGGGGGCGCGTCAACGGCGCGCGATTTCCGCGTCGCAGCGCTACCCTGATGCCGAACGCCGGGACGATGAC
>ENA-OUPA01000311-OUPA01000311.1-human-gut-metagenome-genome-assembly--contig:-NODE-311-length-35746-cov-7.73156_pt1 | contig 35746 bp, 23 predicted proteins | sample MGYA00237939_ERZ548770 | MGnify/ENA primary metagenome ERZ548770 (study PRJEB26490, sample SAMN05356877) | human gut metagenome | biome: terrestrial biome; feature: human-associated habitat; material...
CTAAGGTGCTTTGCGAAACCTCCACTCTGCCGTCTCGCTTTGCAGTTCAACCATATGGCGGTAAAGGCCGCCCTGCTCCATCAGCTTCTGCGGGGTCCCTTTCTGCGCCACGCGGCCTTCCTCCAGGACCACGATTTGGTCAGCCCCAGCCACCGTGCGCATCCGGTGGGCGATAACCAGAACGGTTTTACCCCGGAGCAGCTGGGACAAAGCGGCTTGCACGGCGCTTTCGTTCTCCCCATCCAGGCTGGCGGTGGGTTTTCCACCACCAGAGGAGCCGATAAGAGCCGTAACCTGGCCCTGGGTCCGGCTGTCTTGACATCCGCCCCGTTTTTCTACTACAATGAAGAAAAGGAGGGACAATGCATGTACAATCCCCAGCTAGACACATTTATCTCTGTGGTGGAAGCGGGCAGCTTCAACAAAGCGGCGGAGCGGCTGTTTATCTCGCCTCCCGCGGTGATCAAGCAAGTCAACCTGCTGGAAGAAAATCTGGACCTGCCGCTCTTCATCCGCACCCACCGGGGACTACAGCTGACGAAAGCCGGAAAGTCCCTCTATCAGGACGCCAAATATATCATCCAATACTGCAAGGACTCCGTCACCCGGGCCAAAAACGCTATGGAAGAGACGGACCATATCATCCGCATCGGCACGTCCATCATGACCCCCGCGCAGTTTCTGGTGGACCTGTGGCCCAAGATCCGGGAGACCTGCCCCAACGTGAAGTTTCAGCTGGTGCCCTATGAGAACACTCCGGAGAACGCCAGGGAAATTTTGGGAAACATGGGGCAGACCATCGACGTGGTGGCGGGCGTGTTTGACGAAACCATGCTGAACCTGCGCCGCTGCGCCGGCCTGGAGCTGACCAAAGAGCCAATCTGCGTTGCTGTATCCATCCACCATCCCTTGGCCCAGAAAGAACGGCTGACCGTGCAGGACCTCTATGGGGAAAAGCTCTTGCTGATGCACCGGGATTGGAGCCACTATGTGGATCAGCTTCGGGACGACTTGTGGAAGAACCACCCCCAAATCCAAATTGTGGATTTTGATTTCTATGATGTGGGGGTGTTCAACCGGTGTGAAAACAACAACTACCTGCTGATGGCCGTGGAGAATTGGCGGTATGTCCACCCGCTGCTGAAAATTCTGCCTGTGGACTGGGGCTACACCATCCCCTTTGGACTGCTCCACGCGCCAAAGCCCACCCCAGAGATTCAACGGTTTTTAAAAGCTGTCCAACAGGCTGTGAACCATGGCTGATAACCTTCGGCTTTATACCTGGTAACGAAGAGAGACTTCTGCGGAGGTCTCTCTTGTTTTATAATGTGGGCAAGAAAGAGAAAGGCGGTGGGAACCATGAAACTCGCGGCGGCATTGGCGGCCCTGGGGCTGGCGCTGCTCACCGGGTGCGCCCCGGCGGGGGAAGCCGTTTCCCAGCAGGTGGAACCCATCGTGCAAGAAAGCGAGGCGCCGACCCCGGCAGAAGGAGAGGAAAGCATGGCTCAGGAAAACGGCCCCTTCACCGCGGACACCGCCATAGAGGACGTGCAAAGCTGGATTGATGAGTTGGGGCTGTAATAACCCAAGGGTTTCTACCGCATAACCAATGGAAACTTCCGCTCTCTCCCCGGAGGGAGTATAGAATTACAGAAAAAAGAGGCACCGCAACCATGGAAAGGATGGCAATTGGTATGGAATTTGCTACATTGAACAACGGATTGAAAATGCCCATGGCGGGCATTGGGACCTTTTTACTGAGCCCGGACGAGGCGGAGGCCTCGGTGCTGGCGGCTTTGGAGGACGGCTACCGGCTCATCGACACCGCCAACGCCTACGTCAACGAGAAGGCCGTGGGCCGGGCCATGAAGAAATCCGGCCTGAAGCGGGAGGAGATCTTCCTGGAGACCAAGCTGTGGCCCTCCTTCTACGAGGACGACGACGCCGTGGACAAGACCCTGGAGCGGCTGGGCACCGACACTATCGACCTGCTGCTGATACACCAGCCCGCGGGCAACTATGTGGCGGGCTACCGGCAGATGGAGAAGGCCTACAAGGAGGGCAAGGTAAAGGCCATTGGCCTTTCCAACTTCAATCAGGCGCAGATTGAGGAAATTCTGGGTCTGTGCCAGGTGAAGCCCGCCGTGCTGCAAACCGAGGTGCACCCCTACTTCCAGGAGCAGGAGCTAAAGTCGTTCCTCAGCAAAGAGGACATGGTCATCCAGGCCTGGTACCCCCTGGGCCACGGGGACAAGGCACTGCTGGAGGAGCCTCTGTTCACCCAGCTTGGAAAGAAGTACGGCAAGACCAACGCCCAGATCATCCTGCGGTGGCACATTCAGGACGGAAATATTGTGATTCCCGGCTCCAAAAATCCCGCCCACATCAAGGATAACTTCGACCTGTTCGACTTCTCTTTCACGGAGGAGGAAATGGAAAAAATCGCCGCTCTGGACAAGAACACCCGCTACTATTACAGCACCCCTGAAATGCTGAAAAAGTACGCGGAGATTGTGCCCGATGTGGACGGCCAGAAATGAGATTCAAGGAAACGGGGGGTGCATCCGCACCCCGCTTTCCCTATTAAAAAGGAGTGTATCGCGATGCGCAAAAACTTTGGTGTGAAATCTTGGTTCTATCCCCAGCCGGTGCTGATCATCGCCACTTATGACAAGAACGGCAGCCCTGACGCCATGAACGCCGCCTGGGGCGGCCTGTATGACGGGAACAAGGTGGAGCTGTGCCTGAGCGCCGGCCACAAGACCACCAAGAACATCCGGGCTACCGGGGCCTTTACCGTCAGCTTTGCCGACGCCGCCAACCTGGTGGCTAGCGACTATGTGGGTTTGGCCTCCGCCAACACCGAGCCCAAGAAGATGGAGAAGTCTGGCTTCCACCTGACCAAGAGCCAGTTTGTCAACGCTCCCCTCATCGACGAGCTGCCTGTGGCCATGGAGTGCAAGCTGGTGAAAATCAGCGAGGACGGCAACGTCATCGGGGAGATTGTCAATGTGTCCGCCGACGAGAGCGTGCTGGGCGAGGACGGGAACATTGACTTTTCCAAGTTCCGGCCCATCTCCTTCGAGCCGGTCCACAACGGCTACCATGTGCTGGGCCAGCGTGTGGGCAACGCCTTCCAGGACGGGGCGGCGCTGAAATGAGCGGGATGTTTGTAGTCTGCCACATGCTGGCGTCCCTGGACGGGAAGATTGACGGCGCCTTTTTCGGGGCTGTAGAGGCGGCTCCTGCCTCCCGGGCTTATGGGGAGCTGCGAAAGTACTACGGCTGCCAGGCCACGCTGTACGGCACCACCACCATGCTGGGGGGCTATGCTGACGGAAAAGCGGGAAGCCTTTCCCCTATCTCCACTCCCCTGCCCCGGGAGGACTGGGTCAATGTAAAGGGCCGGGATATGGACAATTTTGTTGTGTCTGTGGACCCGAAAGGGGAACTGGCCTTCTCCTCCCACATTTCTGAGAAGAAGGGCCGGGAGCCAGCCCACATCATTGAAGCTCTGACAGAGCAGGCCGCTCCAAAGTACTTGGCTTACCTGCGTGAAAAGGACGTTTCCTATGTATTTGCCGGGAAAGAGGCCCTGGACTGCGGACTGCTGCTCCAAAAGCTCCACAACCGGTTTGGCATTGAAAGGCTGATGGTGGCAGGGGGCGGCGTGATGAACTGGTCGTTCCTGTCGGAAGGGCTGCTGGATGAAATCAGCCTGGTGGTTGCCCCCGTAGCGGACGGCAGCAACACGGCGGTGTCCATCTTTGAGCAGGCGCCTTTCCTGCCGGGGCACAGTCCGGTGGGGCTCACCTTACAACAGAGCAAGGTGCTGGAAGGGAAAACAGGAATGATTCACTACAGCTTTCTATAAAAAAGACAAAGAAAGGGGCCGGGAACAGTTGTATTTCCAGCCCCTTTCCGCTATACTGGAGACAGTTCTTAGCATGGGAGGGCTGGTATGGATACCCAGGTTACGTTCGGCATCATCGCAGGCTGCGTGGCGCTGGCGGCGGTTTTGGTGCTGCTTTCACTCCACATCCTGCGGCGGGAGCCGAAAGATTTGCGGGAACGCTGGAAAAACGGCGAGATTTTGCTTTTGACTTTTGAGCAGATCATGGCCCTGTACAACGCCGCCCCGGAAAAGTGGGACATGCAGGTGGACGGCCCCACCTACTATCCCCATGGGAAGGAACGGGACGGCCTATTGGTTTTCATGCTGCCCAAAGAACGGAAGCGCTACCGGCAGTGGTTCGACTGGCGGCTCTCCCACGGGGAGGACGCCGGCCGGTTCCAGATGACGGCCAAGGCGCTGCTCTCCATGCAGGGGGACTTAGAGGGCCATCTTCAAAAATTGGAGGCGGCTAACCAAAAGGCACTTCAGGAATCTGTTGAGGCCGTACAGCGCATTTTGGAGAAACAGCAGCAAGAAGGGGGGCGCGGAACCCGGCGAATATGAAAGGTCCGTTCACGTTACAGTTCCGAAACAGGAAGAAAGAGCAGGTGTTATGTAATGGAATTTCTGTTGCCCTACCTCCCCGTTATCATCCCGATTCTGGTAATTCTCATTATTTTGCTTATGGGCTATGTAAAGGCCCCACCGGACCAGGCGTATATCATCTCCGGCCTACGGAAAAACAGCCGCATCCTCATTGGGCAGGCGGGCATCCGCATCCCCTTTTTGGAGCGGCTGGATAAGCTGTATCTGGGCCAGATGACCGTGGACATCAAAACCGAGCAGTCCGTCCCCACCAACGATTTCATCAACGTATCCGTGGACGCTGTGGCCAAAGTGCGCATCTCCCCAGAGGAGAACGGCATCCGGCTGGCGGCGAAAAACTTTCTGAACAAGAAAGGCAATGACATCGCCATGGATTTGAAGGATTCCCTCCAGGGCAACATGCGGGAGATCATCGGCACGCTGACGCTGGAGAAAATCAACACCGACCGGGATTCCTTCTCCGACCAGGTGATGCAGAAGGCCTCTCGAGACATGGAGAAGCTGGGCATTGAGATCCTCTCCTGCAACATCCAGAACGTCCAGGATGAAAACGGCCTGATTCAGGATCTGGGTGCGGAGAACACATCCCTCATCAAAAAGAACGCTGCCATTGCCAAGGCCCAGGCGGACCGGGACGTGGCCATCGCCCAGGCAAACGCCGACAAAGCCGCCAACGACGCCAAGGTGGAATCCCAAACCCAGATTGCCCAGAAGCAGAACGAACTGGAGATCAAGCGGGCAGAGTTGAAAATCACCGCCGACACCAAGAAGGCCGAGGCGGAGGCCGCCTATGAGATTCAAAACCAGGCCCAGCAGAAAATCATCGGCACCGCCACGGTGGACGCGGAAATCGCCAAGACCGCCCGGGAGGCCGAGCTGAAAAAGCAAGAGGTAGAGGTGGCCAAGCAGGCCCTGGACGCGGAGATCCGGGCCAAGGCGGACGCTGACCGCTACCGGAAAGAGCAGGAGGCCCAGGCCGCCCTCTTCCAGCGGCAAAAGGACGCGGAGGCCAAGCGCTACGAGCAGGAGCAGGAAGCGGAAGCTGTGAAAAAGCAGGCGGAGGCCAGCCGCTTCGCCAAGGAGCAGGAGGCCGCCGGCATCTCCGCTGTGGGTAAGGCAGAGGCCGCGGCCATCCAGGCCAAGGCGCTGGCAGAGGCAGAAGGCATTGACAAGAAGGCCGAGGCCATGAAGAAGTACGGCCAGGCGGCCGTCATTGAGATGGTGATGAACGCCCTGCCCGAGATTGCCAAGAATGTGGCCCAGCCCCTCTCCAAGGTGGACAAGATTACCATGTATGGCGAGGGCAACAGCGCCAAGCTGCTGCAGGATATCATCAACGGCACCACCCAGGTTTCTGAGGGAATTGCCCAGGGCATGGGCATCGACATCAAGGCACTGCTCTCCGGAATGCTTGGAGGGAAAGTTGCCGCGGAACATCAGGAGCCCCCTGCTCCGGCTGCCCCTCCTGTGGAAGCGGCTCCCGCGGAACCTTCCAAGGATGCGCAAGAATCTGAAAAAGCCGAATAAGAACTAGGAAGAAAGGGACACAGGCGGGAAGCTAGTGTCCCTTTTTCACGGCTCTTTGTGGCCCCCTTTCTTAAGAGCCATCTCAGTCAGGCGCGCCTCTCTCCCACAGCCTCTCGCGCCGCCGCCACTATCCCTTTGGGAAACTGGAACCACGGAGTTCCTTTGTAACCAAAAATACAAAAAATTTCGCTTCCCTATCGCCTTTTGGCACGATATTTGCTATAATATAGGCAATGAAATGCCAGGGAGGGGTGCCGCAACTAAAGCGCACGCTAAAAAACAGCAAGCAGGCTCTTCACGGATTGCGCCGCCGCGAAACCCGTGGGGACGGCATCGCTCCCACAGGCAGAGATTCAGGAAAGGACGACATGCTATGACACGGAAAAAAGCAGATTCCGCAAACAAGAAACCAACCCCAAAGAAAGCTACACCCCCTATTGCTGAAAAGGCAGCGTCCGCCACTGTGAAGGAGGAAGCCGCCCCCAAGAAGGCTGCCCCTGTGGAGGAAAAGGCGGCTCCCGCCACTGCGAAGAAGGAGGCCGCCCCCAAGAAGGCCGCCCCTGTGGAGGAAAAGGCGGCTCCCGCCGCTGCGAAGAAGGAAGCCGCCCCCAAGAAGGCCGCCCCTGTGGAGAAAAAGGCGGCTCCCGCCACTGCGAAGAAGGAAGCCGCCCCCAAGAAGGCCGCCCCTGTGGAGGAAAAGGCGGCTTCCGCCGCTGCGAAGAAGGAGGCCGCTCCCAAGAAGGCCGCCCCTGTGGAGGATAAGGCGGCTCCTGCCACTGCGAAGAAGGAGGGCGCCCCCAAGAAGGCCGCCCCTGTGGAGGATAAGGCGGCTCCCGCCGCGGAAGCGCCTGCCCCTGTAGAGGTGACGGCCCACCAACCCCGGCGCAGTGTAGCCTTTATCGGCTCGGAGTGCTACCCCTTTGTCAAAACCGGCGGCTTGGGCGATGTCATGTACGCGTTGCCTCGGGAACTGGTCCGGCTGAACTGCGACGTTCGGGTGATCCTCCCCCGCTACGCCTGCATCCCGAAGGAGTATCAGGATAAGATGGTCTACCGGGGTGAGTTCTACATGGATCTGGGCAGAACCGGCCGGAATTACTATGTGGGGATCATGGAATACATCCACGATGGAGTGGTGTACGACTTTATCGACAACCAGGAGTTCTTCTCTACCGGGAACCCCTATATCAATCTGGTAGATGACATTCCAAAATACTGCTTCTTCAGCAAGGCTGCCCTGGCCGCGCTGAACTACATGAACTGGATTCCTGACATTGTCCACTGCCACGACTGGCAGGCGGCCCTGGTGCCGGTTTTCCTGAAGACGCTGTTCCAAAGCTCCCCTGTGGGAAAGGCAAAATCCATTCTCACGATTCACAATTTGCGGTTCCAAGGGATTTACAACATTCCCACCATTCAGTATTGGACCGGCCTGCCGGATTCCGTTTTCGTTATGGGCGCTTTGAAGCAAGGCTATGAGGACGCCAACATGCTGAAGGGCGGCCTGGCCTACGCCGACCGGATCACCACGGTCAGCGGCACCTATGCCCAGGAGATTCAGACGAAGGAATATGGCGAGGGCTTGGAAAACCATCTGTGGTATCACAGCCAGAAGCTGCGGGGCATTGTCAACGGCATCGACTACGGAATGTGGAACCCGGAAACCGACCCTGCCTTGGTTGAAAACTACGGCCTGGGAAATGTGCTGGACCACAAGATGGCCAACAAACTGGCCCTGCAAAAGGAACTGGGCTTAGAAGAGGACGAAGGCAAATTTGTCATTGGACTGATCTCCCGCCTGACCAACCAAAAGGGGTTGGATCTGGTCAGCGCCGTCATTCCCCAGGTAATGGACGGAAACACCCAAGTGGTCATTTTGGGAACCGGCGACAGGGAATTTGAGGATACTTTCCGGTATTATGAGGGAGCCTATAAGGGGCAATTCGCCGCTTGCATCCAGTATGATGAATCACGGGCCCACCGGATTTATGCCGGCGCGGACGCATTGCTGGTGCCCTCCCGCTTTGAACCCTGCGGCCTGACCCAGCTCAATGCCATGCACTACGGCACCCTGCCCATTGTCCGGGAGACAGGCGGTTTGAAGGATACTGTAGAGCCCTATAACGACTTCACCGGGAGTGGCAACGGCTTCACCTTTGACCGGTACGAGTCCGGCCTACTGCTGGACGCCATCAACCGGGCAAAGACCTTGTATTTCACCAACCGCTACCACTGGGACGAGGTGGTTCAGCGGGACATGGACAAGGACGTCTCCTGGGAGAACTCTGCCAAGCAGTACAAAGAGCTGTATCTGGAGCTGACCCAGTGGTAAAAGAGAGCAAAGTTTTTCTTAGTTAGTTGGAATCAAAGATAAATTTAGACTACTTGTTATTTTTCAAATGCCGCCAAAGCCTGTGTCTCAGGTTTTGGCGGCATTTCTTTTCAGAGAAGTCCTTTGACAGCCGCACCCCTGTTGCCCAAAGCGGCATAGGAGCACGCCCTCCCCATCGTGTTGAACAGCGGGAGGCTCCACCAGGCACCCAATTCCGCATTTCCCGCACGGGTGCTAAAAGAAACCACAAAAAAGCAACGGAGACCCCCAAGGAGTCCCCGTTGCTGCAAAAGGAGTGTTGTACGCAATTATGAAATAAAACTCTGATCAAACTGGGCCAGAATGCTGGCTGCCTGGGCCCGGGTGGCGGTGCCGACGGGAGCCAGGGTGCCGTTCTCATGGCCGTTGATCAGGCTCTTGCCGTTGGCCCAGCTCAGGGCAGTCTCGGCCCAGCTGCTGATGGAACCAGCGTCCGGGAACTGGGTCAGGTCGCCAGCAGCCGTCAAGTCATACCCCTTGAAGCGGGCGTACTTGTACAGCATCACAGCGAACTGCTCACGGGTCACGTTACTGTCGGGGTCGTACAGGTTGCCGCCGATACCAGCCACTACATCATTCTCAGCGGCCCAGGTAATGGCGTCCACAGCCCAGTGGCTGGAGGCCACATCGGTAAAGGCGGAGTCGCCGGCCACAGCGGGTTTGCCCTCCAGGTTGTAGAACAGCTGGGCGGCCTGGGCGCGGTTCAGCTTCATAGAGGGGCTGAAGATGGTCTCGCTGGTGCCTGCCATGATGCCATTCTCGTACACATAGGCCACGGCGTCATAGAACCAGTCGTCCCCTTCCGTCACGTCCGTGAAGGGCCAGGTGGGCTCTTCCGGCTCGGAGGGTGTGCCGCCGGGAGTTACCGGCGGGTCGGCGGGCTCGGCTTGCAGGGCGCCTTCCACATCGAACAGCTCTTCCTCAAAGGTGGTGTACCGTTTGCCGTGGATGGTCCAGCCGTACTCCGATTTGGGCAGCGGGGTCTTGTTGATATCCGCCGGGGTGTAGATGCAGGTGACGGTGCCCTCCTCGGAGGTAAAGGCAATCTCCGCCTGTCTGGAATCGTTCACCACGGTGAACTGGGAGAAATGGGGCGTGGTGAAGGTGAGAACCTGTCCCTCGATCTTGTCCGGCTTGATGTAGGTCCCGTCCTCATGGAGGATGTAGGTGTGATTATCCAGCGTAATCCCCGCGGGCACTACCAGGGAGACTTGGACGGCGGCTTTTTCCTGGAACTGCTCATTATCCAGCGCATTCCCCAGAATGGGTTTCGCCCCGTCAGCGGGCTTCATTTGGCCTTCCTCCAAAACATAGATGTCGTAATAGGGCGTGATATCCACCTTATAAATGGGATTCTCGGCGCCCGGATCGTATTCCACCACATCCAGTTTCTGGTAGATCTCTACATACAGGCTCTCCCCTACTTCCTCCACTTTTTCTTGGAATTCCTGCGCTTCCCGGATCACCTTGTCAAGGAAAGAACCGGCGATAGAGCCCCAAATGTCAACAAACCGGTTGTTTTCCGAATTCGCAGCATTCTGAACGTCTCCTTTTTCCTCCTCTGTCAGCTCCGCCGAGATGGAAGGCTGTGTTGCGCCGTCCTCCCGCTTAACTGACGTAGCTGTTACATTGACGTCCACAGTGTAGGTCACACCGGACAGCGTGATAGTAGACACAGCTTCTTCCCCGTAGATTTTCGCGGAAGTTGACTGGCCGTTACCGGTCAACTCTAGGGTAACCGGCTGACTCTTTGTTGGCACAAAGCCGCTTACAAGAATCGTCATCCCATCAAAGCTGTAAGTGAGGTCGGCACCCTCCCCGCCATTCAGTTTTACCTGGGGGTAGGCAATGGTAAAGGTGCAGGTTCCGGCAGAATCCGCCACCACATAGTTTGGATTCTTACTGGCAGCGGCAACTTCGTACCTCCCCGGCTCGGTAACCGTGGGCACGGAAAACTCCACTGTATCCCCCGCTACCACCTCCTCACTGGAGGCTGTGGGCGCCTGGGGCTGGCCGGTGTAGGTCAATTCCGTATCCGACCAGTCCAAAGCTGTGATGGGCTTGGGGGTGATGGTGTAGCTGACAGAAGCCTCTTCCGGCAGGGTATAGTTCTTGTTATCCAAGGAGGCCGCCTTTGCCGTATAGGTGCCGGCGTCTTTTTCACTGCCGCCGGTGACGGTCACCTGAACCGCATCATCTCCCAGCAAGCCGGTGGCGGCAGCCGTCACGTTCGAGGGCTGCCCATCGTAGACACGCTCCTCCGTACCGCTCCATTCCAGCCCCACCGTAATGGGCAAAACCGTGAGCCGGTACTGGCCGGTTACACCCTCTTTCTCCGCTGTGATGACCGCGGAACCCGCGCCCACAATGGTCACCTCACCGGTAGAAGGGTCGGCCACAGCCACTGTCTTATCACTGGAGGAATAGGTAAAGCCCTCGGTGCTGTCATCCATGCGGGCGGCATTGGTGAATGGCTCATCCCCATAAGCACAGGTGATTGCTCCGCCCTGCTCAAAGCTGAGGGGGCCTCCCTCCACCTCGACAGTGACAATGTCTGAATTCTTGGTGGAATAATAGTCCTGGCCGTCCACCGTGGCAAAGGGCCGGATGCGGAACTGATACGTTCCCTGGGCCAGCCCGGTCACTGTGTATTCCGGCTTGTCCACAATGCCCAGCCGGGTCCATGTGCCGCCAATGTTCTGGTAGACAATGTAGTGGGTGGCGCCCAGGGAGGGCTTCCAGGAAAGGTGGACGCTGTTGGTAGTGGTGGTGTAGGAGAAGTCCTCCTCAGTCACATTGGTGGGGACGATGTCGAAGGTCAAGGTGGCGGTGCCGTAGATGGGGCCGTCGGAATACCCCTCCAGCACAACCCTGGCAGTGCCCACATTTACATTGTTTTCCCAATAGGGCATGTAGTCGCCGTAGGTGGACTGGGCGAAGTATTCCTCGCCGGTCTCCGGGTCCTTCACCGTGACGGCGGGCTTTTTCGCCTCGCCGGTGTAGAAGCCGTACTTATAGGCCAGGGAGATATCCATATCCTGGATATTCTTGCCCTGGAAGCCGCAGGTGCGATAGGTAAAGGTTTTTATATCAAACACCTGGCGGGTGCAGACATGGTTCTCGTTGTATACATGGCCCTGGCGCCGTGTCTCTGAAAGCTGGTAGAACTCGTTCTCCTCATGGCACCAGCAGCCCAGGAACCCATCTTCCCAGCACTGGGCGGTGTTGACCGTTTCACTTTCGTGGAGCAGGCCGTCCTCTCCCGCGTGGAGCACTTCATCCCCCACGGCGAAGACACCCGTCATCCGGTTTCCGGCGTTGAGATATACCTGGCCGGATTTCCCCTCTGGAGTTGTAAAGCGGGCATATCCGGTGTAGCGGGAGCTGCTCATGGTATATCCGCATCCCTCACACGTCAGGCGGGACTGGCCATCCCAGGTATAGTCGTGGACATGGCCGCCATTGTCCTTTGTTTTCGTGAAACTGTCCACCAGCGCAGGCGAGCCATTGTTGTAATCATACGCCTGGATACGCAGCATATCTGCCGTGGTGGAGAGGAGAATGTACAGGGCTTGGTAATCGTTGGTTGCCTGGGCAAAGTGGAATTCCGGATTGTCGGTAACGGAATAGCTCTTCTCCCCCAGGCTGCCGCAGATAAAATAAGTAATGCCCTTTTCCTGGTCCACCTCCCCATTGTAAAGGGGTTCTGTCCGGGCGTAGGAATGGTCGTGTCCAGAGAGCACCACGTCGATGCCGGCCTCTTGTACGGCCTGGGCGACGGCCTGCTGGGTGGAGGCGTCCATCCCGGCAACCGTGTTGGTGTAATAGGCAGGCTGATGGGTGACTAAAATCTTCCAGCTGGCTTGGGAGGCCTGGGCATCGGCAACAAGCCACTCTAACGCCTTCTCATAGCCTGCTGTCCCGCCGTTGATGGCGATGGAGGCGAAATAGACATTTCCATATTCCGCAGAAGTATAGTCCGGATTCTCCTGGTGATACAGGAGAGTTCCAATGGGCAGGCCGCCCTCCAGCTCATGGTTTCCCAAGCTGAAGAACCGGTCCGTATCCAGCTTTTCCAACATGGAAAGGGTGCTGTCCCAATAGGCGTAGTTGCCGCCTGAGTCCACAAGGTCCCCGGTTTGGATGGTCAGGTCCAAGCCCTCTACACCCACTTGTTCCAAGATCCCGCTCAGGTTCTGGTTGTTGCTTTCCTGCAGGTCTCCCAGTACCAAGGCTTGGATGCCAGTGTTTTCATAGCCGGTTGTAAAGCTCCTCACGGCGGACCAATGGGTCCCGTCGCCCACCCGGTAATAGTAGGTCGTGCCGGGGGCCAGGCCCTCGGCCGTCACGCCGCAGGCGTTGGCTGCGGCGTTGTCGCTGAAGCCGGTAAGCTGGCAGGTACCGGAAATGGGCTCTGCCCCTTCCACCGCTTCCTCCTCTTCCGCCAGCTGCAACAGCGCCTTGCCATCCGCATACAACGGGTTTGACAGCCAGCTCACATTCAGGCTGTCCGCATCGTCCGAGGCATTGCGCCACACATGGGTGGGGGTGCCATCTTCCTTTCCCTTGGCTGTGTACACGGTGGCCTGGTAGCTTCCGGAAACATGGTTTTCCCCATCCTGGGCATAGACGGTCAGGGAGACCACACCGCTGCCAGGAACATACCGCACCTGACCATTGCTGTCTGAGGTGCCGATCCTCGTACCATCAGCCAGGTAAAGATTCACGCCGGGGGCCGGGCTGCCTGTAGAGGAATCGGTGATGGTAAAGACAAAGGAATCCTCCAGCCCCGCCACCAAGGTCCCGGAAGACACCGTATAGGGCGCGGAGACGGGAACCTCTACCACCGGGCCGCCGAAGGTTGGGAGAAGCCCTTCCTGGGCAGAGGCAAACGTGACCACGCCCTTGGTCAGGCGGCCGCTGAACGTGGTGCCAGGCACCACACTGGAGGGCACCGTAAAGGCCAGGGTGGCCATGGGGCCGCTGGAAACACTGCCTTCCACCTTAAAGGAAACTGTATTGGTAACACTGTCGTAGCGGGCCTCTTCCACGATAGTACAGCCCGCAGGGACCGACAGCACGAAGCTGTCCTTATAGGCCTTGTTGATGAAGACAGACGCTTCCAGGGAAGTGACATCCGCGCTGACAGGGGTGAAGTCCAGGTGGATATCCTGCCCCAGCACAGCGGTCCCTTCCCGGGCGGTTACGGACACTGGGGCCGCTGGGGCCTGGGGGTCCGTGATATTGATATTGTAGCTCTGGCTGGTCTGGTTGCCCGCAATATCTGTGACCAGCAGGCGGATGGTGTGCTGGCCCTGTGTGAGCACCAGTTTATCCGCCCGGATAATTCCCGAATGATCGACAAAAGCCCCCTCTGCCCCCTCTTCGATTCGCAATCCATCCACATACAGCAGGACATTGTCGAAATTAATGCCTGTGTTGAACAGGCTGGACTCTGTGCTGTCCTGGAAATCCGCACTGAAAGCCAAGGTGTTGATATCGAAAGTTTGCCCATCCGTCAAAGGGCTTCCATTCACAGTAACATTGGTGATTTCAGGAGGCACCACATCCTGGTTGGTGCTGCCGTAGATATAGGTCAGGTCGTCAAAATACAGGGAACCGTAACACTCGGACTTATCTATCTTCGTGCCGTCGGCGGAGGTCCATCCCACACCGCTGGTAGCGTAAGAGAGCACCATGATGCGGATGCTCATGCCGGCGGGAATCTTTACGGGTGGAGTCAGTTTGCTCAGGTCCGCCTCATAGTAATGCCAGGCGTTATCTGCCTGTTTGTGCAGCTCTGTCTCACCCTCCACATTCCCTTTGGTAAAGTCAATCTGGGACGAGTTACCCGTCCCATCTTGGTAACGCAGGCGCAGCCACAGGCTGGGGGTACCCTCTGGGATATACACCCACAGGCCGATCTTATTTGGGTTCCCATCTGGGACAATCTCTTCCGAAAGACCGAAGCACACGCCATCCGTCTGGTTGTTGTTCTGGGTGAAATCGTAATCCATGCGCAGGGAATATTGGCCCGAACGGACAGGCGCCCCCTCTGCCAGGCTGACGATCTCCGCGTTGCCCACTTTGGGCTGGGTGGGCCCGTTGCGGTTGGTGTAGGAAAGGCAGTAAGCATTCGCGCCCTGGGTGGCGGCACTCACGGCAGCCGCATCGGTGGTATAATTCCCGTTCTCATCAAAAACGCCCACCACGTCGCCCAAGCCATGCTGGGTGGTGCCGGTGACGATCTTCCAATTCGGTTCCTCGAAATCCATGGCAATGATGGGTTCTTTGCCCACTTCCAGCTGCACTGTGGCGGTCACAGCTTGGTCGTGCACGGAGGTCACCGTTGCCGTACCTGTGATAGACTCTGTCTCGGAAGCCTGGAACAGGTTTCCTGAAAAAGAGCCCATCTTTTCATCGGAAAGGGTCCATTGGAAATCCCCGTCCTTATAGTTCACGTTCCGGCCCTGGTAACGCACCTGCAGGCCCAGGTCGGAGGTATCCCCAAAGCCCACATTGACCTTTTCCGAAGAGAAGAGAAGCTGGTCCGGGGCAGCGATGGTGATAGTGGCCTCCCCCACTGTCTTGCCGCCGCTCTGCAGGGACACCGTGACTTCCCCCGAGGAGCCGTTGGAGGTGAACACGCCCGTGCTGCCGCCGATGGAGCCGTAGGTAGAATCCACCGACCAGCTGGCGTTTTCCGGCAAGGGCGCCGGCGCGCCGGAGGGGTCGGCGCCCACCGCTGTAAACTGCACGGTGGAGCCGGGGGTGTAGACCTCGTTGACCGGGGTGATGACCGCGTGGTCAAACTCTCCGGTTGCCTTTACATCGGAGACGATGAAAAGGGAGGAACTGACCTGGCGCTCCTGGCCGTCGGAGGGGTTGTTCCGGGTGATGACCTGGCTGTCGCCCTCCCGCCGGGAGACAAAGGTGGAGGAGCCGCTGCCATCCAAGAGCAGCGCCGTTTGGCAGCCCCGGGCCTTCATCATCTCGGCCACCTCATACTGGGTGTACCCGCAGGAGACAGGGTACCGCTGGCCATAGCACACCATGGAGACCACTGTCCCATCCGCTTTGATGCCGATAGCGGTGTAGGTCACGTTGCGCCCCCCTTTGGAGACGTTGACCTCCCCCTCCTTCACCAGCAGGGTGCCGCCGCCCACGGCATAGGCCAGGCCCTGGGTATCGGCGCTGTTGGAGATAACCGCTTTACCCTCCTCTGTAATGCCGAAATAGTACCGGCCATTGACCGGGTTATAGGATTTCCCGTCGATAATCAGGGCGCCTGTCGGCTGCCCGGTGGCCATATTGTAGTAGTCCGCGTTCAGGGCCGCCACAATGGTGGAATCGGCGTACTGTTCCGTGCGGGTGAAATAGGCCTGGGCGTCCTTCACCTGGTCGGAGACGGTCTGCATCCGCCAGTTGATGGTCTGGTTCTCCAGGATGTTCTCCATGCCGGAATAGCCCACCATCATCTTGGCCTGGCTCAGGTCCACCTCGCAGAAATAGTCGATGTTCTGGTTGGTGCCGTCCTTGACGTTGGTGTAGGTCACATACTCCGTCACGCCGGGGGCCAGGTCATAGGCGGTCTCAGAGACGTACTGGCGCGTCTGGCCCTCTTCCCCCACAAAAAGCTCTTTGCCCGGGGAGAAGCCCTGGGAGGTCTGGGCGGCAAAGGCTGTTAAGGGCAGGCCCTGTACAGTGAGCGCCGCCGCCAGCAAAAAGGCCGCCGCTTTTTTCAATGGGTGCTTCATATTCGTTCCTCCTGGATAGAAAGAAAGGGCGGCGGCATACTGCCGCCGCCCTTGAGAATTTAGGGTTTATTGCGTTAGTAATTTAGCTAACGGGCTCAAAAACATCCGTACCGCCTACGATATCATCCGTAGAAATGGGGTTGTCCTCTTCTTCATCATCCGTGATATTGAACCACTCGTCAGCATCCGCATTGTAAACATATTCTTTCCCATCTACTTCAAAGGATCCTGCCTCTTTCAAATCACCGGCTGTCAGAGCCTTACCATCGCACAGATACTCTTCCTCATCATCGTCCCAAACATAGTGCTTATCACCAATAGTGATAGTGATAGGCTTCTCCGGAGTAGTAGGAGGAGTATTGCCGCCACCGCCGCCGGTGGAGGGAGCGGTAATGGTGATCTCAGAATCGGGGGCCACAGTCTGGCCGTTGGCAGTGGTGCCGGTAACGCCTTCCTTGGCGGCAATGGTGGTGCCCACAGGGGCGTCCGTGACAGCCACGTTGTTCTCCAGGGCGATGACTTCCGCCCCGCCGGTGGCGCCCGCCAGGGACACGGTGGCGCCCTCATTGGCAACTACCACAGTGATGGGCTCGTCCGCGGTGATGGACACGTTATCCGCCAGCACCAGCACAATCCCGGTGCCGTCCACGTTCTGGGCGCCCGCTTCCACGGCGTACGTGACAATGGCCTGGTTCAGCAGAGCCATAACGCTGGCGCGGTTGATATCGCTCAAAGGCTCCACAGAGCCATCACCCATGCCGGAGATAAAGCCGCGGTTGGCCAGGGCGTTGATGTAGCCCACAGCCCAGGAAGAAGCCTCGGCGGAATCGTTGAACTTCACATCGGAGGTCTCCTCACGCTCGATGCCCATGGCCTGGGCGAACATGGTGAAGAACATCTCACGGGAGAGGGTGGTCTCGGGCTCCATGGTGGTATCGCTCATACCGGCCATGATGCCGGCGGCCACGCACTTGGCGATGTGGCCGGCGTACCAGGCATTATCGGGAATATCGGTAAAGTTGCTGATGTCGGCCTCATCGGTGAGCTGGAGCAGCTCGGAGAAGACAGATGCCGCCTGAGCGCGGTTCATCTCCCCCTCGGGGTCGAAATCGTTGTTGCCCACGCCGGAAACCACGCCGGCATCGCTCCACCGGTCGATCGCTGCTTCCGCCCAATGGCCCTGAGCGTCATCGAACTCCACCGCCATTGCGGAGACGGGGATGAACGCCAGAATCAAGCACAGGCTCAACAGAACTGCGACAAATCTTCGTTTCATCGTTCATTTCCTCCTTTTTGCATACAGGGCGTTTGTTCCGTTGTCCTCACAACGGAACAAAGGGGTATACCCCTTTGTAGCCCAAATTATTTGTATGGCTTTATCATAGCACAGTCTTTTGGCTTTGTCCACTAAGTTGCCGCCATTTTTACGAAAAATTTTCAAGGATTAAAGATATTTAAAACTTTTTTCTGAATTTTTCTTTGCCATGGCTGTACCCCTCAGCTGCTGGCCGCTTTCACAAAGCGCGGCGCCTTGATCCGGCCTCCGGGCCACAAACCGCTTGCAAAGCGCCGGGTAACCGTGCTAGAATTTAAAAAAGCCTATCGGGAGGGAAACGGAAATGGAAACGGAACGCATTGACCGGGTGCGGCGCGCCATGGCGGCCCGGGGACTGACGCAGATGATCGTCTGCGACCCCCAAAGCATTGACTATTTGACTGGGGTGTATGTGGAGCCCTTTGAGCGGCTGTTCGCCCTCTGCCTGCGGGCTGACGGCAGCCACGTTTTCTTTTTAAACAAGCTCTTCTCTGTGCCAGAGACGCCCATCGAGAAGGTCTGGTTCACCGACACCGATGATTCCATCGGCATGATCGCTCAACGGATTCAGGCCGGAGAGCCCTTGGGCATTGACAAGGAGTGGCCTGCCCGGTTCCTGCTGCCCCTGATGGAGCGGCTGCCCGGCACCCCCTGCCAGCTTGCCAGCGACTGTGTGGACAGCGTGCGGGCCCGGAAGGACGCGGCCGAGCAGGAGCTGATGCGGATGAATTCCCGCCTAAACGACGAAGCTATGACCCGGGCCGCGGCCTACATTCGGGAAGGGATGACCGAGGCGCAGGTAGCGGACTTCCTGCTGGCCCAGTACAAAGAACTGGGCTGCCAGGACGTGTCCTTCCCGCCCATTGTATCCTTCGGCGCCAACGCCGCCGACCCCCACCACATGCCGGACGGTACCATCCTGCGGGAGGGCGACTGCATTGTGCTGGATATCGGCGGCAAAAAGGATGGGTACTGCTCAGATATGACCCGCACCTATTTCTGTAAGCGGGTTTTGGGCAAGCACGCGGCAATCCACGACTTAGTGCGCAGGGCCAACGAAGCCGCCGAGGCCCTGGTGCGCCCCGGCGTACCTTTGTGCCAGCTGGACAAAGCCGCCCGGGATGTGATTGCCCAGGCGGGTTACGGGGAGTACTTCACCCACCGGCTAGGCCATTTCATCGGCCGCACGGACCATGAACAGGGGGACGTGAGCAGCGCCAACACTGCCCTGGCCCAGGAGGGCATGGTCTTTTCCATCGAGCCGGGTGTCTACCTGCCTGGCGAGATGGGCGTTCGGGTGGAGGACCTGGTGCTGGTCACTGCCAATGGCTGTGAAGTGCTCAACCGGGTGGATAAGCGCTGCCAGCTGATTGGCTGAAGGCCGCCGGGCACATAATAAGGAGAGAACAGCGTCAACCGCGTCAACCGCTGTCCTCTCCTTTTTCTTTTTGCCGGCTTTCCGTTCTCTGGGGTTCTTCCAGGCTTGAGGAACTTCTAAGAGAGGGGAATGTCACTTTTCCTCTCGCTGCCCGCACCCCTTGCACTTGGGGGAGCAGCTCCACAGCCTGCCGGCGGTGGGAATCCAGTTCTCCGCGTAGGGCTGGCACTTCTTCGTCAGGTTTTCCACGGGCTCGGGGGACTACATGTCCGTGGACCTGGCCCCACTCTTTTCCACCATCTCCTGGAGCTTGCCCGGGTTCTCCAGCATGGGGCAGGGGCGGAACATGTTCTCGTTAAAGGGCTGGCCGTCGTGATAGGCCAGGAACATGCAGTCGGGATGGGCCTGGCACAGCTGCTGGCAGAAAAGGAACTGGAGGAAATCACCGTAAAGGAGGTAGCGGACACGGCGGACATCAACCGCAAAACATTTTACAATTACTATGCCGGCGTCCACCAGGTCATTGATGAAATCGAAAACGAGATCATCTCCACATTCGATCAGGCTATTCGGGAGGTTGACGCCCGCAGGGACATAAAAAACCCCTACACATTTTTTGAGAAGATCACTGCCATTCTCAATCAGGACTTGGATTTTTACAGCCATTTGTTCCGCATGCGCGGGAATTTGAGCCTATCCTACAAGATCACCACGCTGCTGAAAACGAAAATACTGACGTCCTTCCTCCAGGAACATTCCTGCGACCCGCAGGAGGCGGAGATCTTTGTGGAGTACGCTGTGTGGGGAATGATGGCCGTGTATGAAAGCTGGTTCAACTCCCAGCGGAGCACGCCTTTGGAAGAGATCTCTCAAAAGCTGAGCGTGGTGTGCGTATATGGCCTGGCCGGGCTGCTGCGGGAGGACTCCTGACACGCCGGGGCAGATTACGTACTGTCCCGGCCCCCGAAGGGGGCGGCGGCCTCAAAAGCGCGGCGCAGCTTTTGCAGGGCCCGCTTCTCGATGCGGGAGACATAGCTCCGCGAGATTCCCAAGCGCTGGGCCACCACCCTCTGCGGCTGCGGGCGGCATCCCTCCAGGCCATAGCGCAGGCAGATGATCGTTCTTTCCCGCGGGGTGAGCACGGAGCGCACCAAGCCGTAAAGCCGTTCGCTTTTCATCCGTGTGTCAATTTCCTCGATAATGGTGTCATCCACCGCCATAGTGTCCAGAATTGTGAGGGTGTTTCCGTCCTGGTCCGTGTCGATGGGTTCATTGAGAGAAATATCTTGGGCGGACTTTTTCCCGCTGCGGAAGAACATGAGGATCTCGTTCTCGATGCACCGGGAGGCGTAACTGGAAAGCCGTATCCCTTTACTGCTGTCGAAACTGTCGATGGCCTTGATGAGGCCAATGGTGCCAATAGAGATCAGATCCTCCTGGTCATCCTGCCGCGCATAATATTTTTTGATGATGTGGGCAACCAGGCGCAGGTTGTGCTCGATGAGCTTCTGCCGGGCCGCCTGGCTGCCCTGGGCCATCTCCTCCAGGCAGCGCTTTTCCTGGGCGGCGGACAGGGCCCGGGGAAAGGTGCCGCCGCCTGTGACATGGAGGAATAAATAGAGGATCTGGGAGAAAAAATCGAAAAGCTGGAGGAGCATAAAACCACTTCCCTTCTGGAATCTCTGCTGCATTTTTATGTGGGAATGCACCGCAGCGTGCCAGTACACCCAGAAAAAAGCTCTCCTCCCCCTTTTGTTTTTCCCCGCATTGTGCTATACTGGTTGCCGCTGCTATCTGACAGCTGGAAATGCAGAACACATTGAAAAGGAGTGTTTTCTTATGAGTGAGACTAAGATTCCTGCCCGCAGCGAACTGGACCCCCAGTTCACTTGGGCCACCACCGACCTGTTCCCCAGCGATGGGGCCTGGGAAGCTGAGATCCCGGAAATCCAAAAACTGATTGAACAGCTGAAAGCCTGCCAGGGCACCCTGGGCCGCAGCGCCCAGGATCTGCTGGCCTATTTGAAGCTGGGGGACCAGTTCACCTTGAAGGCCGAGCCCTTCGCATGCTACGCCATGTACCAGAGGGACCAGGACACCCGGGACCCCCGGGCCCAGAAGATGAACGGCCAGATGATGAACCTGCTCATCCAGGCGGAGGAGGCCACCGCCTTTGCCACCCCGGAGATTCTGGAGATCCCCCAGGAGGCCATGGACCAGTTTTATCAGGAGGAGCCCGGGCTGGAGCACTACCGCCTGGCCCTCACCCGCATCCGCCGGCAGAAGGACCACACCCTCTCCCCCCGGGAGGAGGCCTTGCTTGCCTCGGCAGGGAAGATCGGCCAGTCCCCCAGCACCATCTACAACCTGCTCAACGACGCCGACCTGTCCTTCCCCGACGCAGTGGACCAAGAGGGCAACAAGCACCCTGTCACCCAGGGCACCTATATCCCCCTGGTGCAGTCCGCTGACCGTACCCTGCGGGAATCTGCTTTCCGCAATTTCTACAGCTCCTTCGGCCAGTTCCGCAACACCTTTGCCGCAGCCCTGGAGGGCCAGATGAAGCAGCTGCAGTTCTTTGCCGACGCGCGGAACTACCCCTCTGCCCTGCACGCCGCTTTGGACAAGACCGAGGTTCCGGTAGAGATTTATCACAATCTGATCGCTGCCGTGCGGGAAAGCTTCCCCACCATGCACCGGTATATCCGCCTGCGCAAGAAGATGCTGGGCGTGGAGAAGCTGCACTATTACGATATCTACACCCCCATTGTGGCGGACCAGGACGAAACCATCCCCTTTGAAGAGGCCAAGAAGATGGCCTTGGAGTCCCTGGCACCTCTGGGGGAGGACTACCTCTCCATGCTGAAAGAGGGCTTTGCGAACCGGTGGATCGACGTGTACGAGAACCAGGGCAAGCGCTCTGGCGCCTACTCCTCTGGGGTGTACAGCTGCCATCCCTTCGTGCTGCTCAACTACACCGACACCCTGAACGACGTGTTTACCCTGGTGCATGAGATGGGCCACGCCCTGCACTCCTACCTCTCTGCTAAGAACCAATCTGTCACCTACGCGGACTACGTCATCTTTGTGGCAGAGGTGGCCTCCACCTGCAATGAGTCCCTGCTGATGCAGCACCTGCTGGCCTCTACCCAGGACAAGAAGCGCCGGGCCTATCTCATCAATTACTTCTTGGAACAGTTCCGCACCACCCTGTACCGCCAGACCATGTTTGCTGAGTTCGAGCTGTGGTGCAGCCAGCAGGTGCAGCAGGGCAACCCTCTCACCGCGGAGGCCCTGTGCCAGAAGTATGGCGACCTGAACCGGGAGTACTATGGAGAGGACATCGAGCCCGACCCGGAGATTGCCCTGGAATGGGCACGCATCCCCCACTTCTATATGAACTTCTATGTGTATCAGTACGCCACTGGATTCTCCGCGGCCATCGCTCTGTCCCAGCGCATCTTAAAAGAGGGCGCCCCCGCGGTGCAGGATTACCTGGGCTTCCTCTCCGGCGGCTGCTCCACCGACCCCGTGTCCTTGCTGAAAGGCGCTGGCGTGGACATGAGCACCCCTGCCCCGGTGCGGGATGCCCTGCAGCTGTTTGAAAGCCTCATCGGCGAGATGGAAACCCTGATGGCAGAGTAAGCCAAAATGACCCTGTTTGCATTTTTCTTCGAGCAATATTGCAAAACCACTTGACCTTTTATCGGATATTTGCTACAATAAACAGGCTTTCGCATATGTGTCCTGGAAGGAAGGACAGTCCTATCCTGCAAGAAGGTGTGGGCTTTCTTGTTCTGCCAAGACCAAATAATCACAAACGTGAGGAAAGAAGGAAAACAGCGATGAAAACCAAGAAGATTGCATCCCTGCTGCTGGCAGGGCTCCTGGCTTTGTCTGTGGCAGCCTGCGGACAGCAGCAGGCTGTTACCAACAACGACCAGGGAACCTCTTCAGACGTTTCTACAACGTCTGAAGCGAGCTCAGATCTGAGCTCCTCCGCCGAGGCCGGCCAGACCGGCGAGCGGCCCACCGAGCCCAGCGGCCAGCTGGTTATCGGCTCTATCACCCAGGTCATCAACGAGTTTTACGACACCGGGTTCTCTACCTCCGAGACCAACTACAACATGTACGACCTGATCCACGGCGGCTACGATACCGTGGTGTACACCAAAGAAGGCGAGTTCCAGTACAACGACACCGTTGTGGCCTCTCACGAGGAAACTGAGAACGAGGACGGCACCAAGACCTACACCGTCTCCATCAACGACGGCCTGGTGTGGAGCGACGGCACCCCCCTCACCGCCAAGGACTACGTCTTCGCAGTGCTGCTGGAGAACAGCGACGAGATGGCCGGCGTGGACGGCTACCCCTGCAACGGCGGCTACTCCTATGTAGGCTATGATGAGTGGCTGGCCGGCACCGCCGACACCTTCGCCGGCGTGCATCTGGTGGACGACATGACCTACTCCCTGACCGTGAAGGCCGAGGAGCTGCCCTACCACTATGACATCACGTACGCCAGCCTCCGTCCCCGGCCCCTGCATGTGATCGCCCCTGAGTGCGACGTGGAGGACACCGAGAACGGCGCCACCATCACTGGCGAATTCACCACCGAGCTGCTTCAGGAAACCATCAACAACCCCGAAACCGGCTACCGGTACAATCCCAAGGTCACCTGCGGCCCCTACCTGTTCGAGAGCTTCGATGAGGCCAGCCAGCAGGCAACCCTGAAGGTGAACCCCGAGTTCGCCGGCGACTACCGCGGCGTGAAGCCCATGATCGAGACCCTGATCATCAAGACTGTGGTTTCCGACACCATGATGAACGAGCTGGAAAGCGGTTCTGTGGACCTGCTGTACAGCTGCTCCGGCGGCGAGACCATCAACGCCGGCCTGGACCTGGTGGAAGAGGGCGCTGCCGCCGACTCCACCTACATGCGCAACGGTTACGGCCAGCTGCAGTTTGACTGCAGTGTGTTCCCCACCAACTCTGAGAAGGTGCGCCAGGCCATTGCTTACTGCCTGGACCGCAACGAGTTCGCCCGCCAGTACACCGGCGGCTACGGCTCTGTGGTGCACTCCTTCTACGGCCTGGCCCAGTGGGAGTACGCCGAGTCTGTGGACTGGATCAACGAGAACCTGAACACCTATGACATGAATGTGGATGCTGCCAAGCAGCTGCTGGAAGAGGACGGCTGGACCCTGAACGCGGACGGCACCCCCTACTCTGGAACCGGCACCCGCTACAAGGACGTGGACGGCGAGCTGAAGCCCCTGACCATCACCTGGTGCAACTCTGAGGGCAACCCTGTTTCCGAGCTGCTGGCCACCATGCTGCCCGAGACCATGGCCGAGGCCGGCATGGAGCTGCAGCCCACCACCACCGACTTCGCCACCCTGCAGAACGCCATGCTGCACTCCGCTGACACGCAGTACAACATGTACAACCTGGCCACCGGCTTTGCCACTGCCAACTCTCCCTGGTACTACTTCTCCAGCGACGAGGCTTGGATGGGCAACTACAATAACAACTGGATTGCCGACCAGGAGCTGAACGACGCTGTGGTGCCCATGAAGAGCATCCCCTATGATGACCATGACGGCTGGCTGGATGCCTGGCGGAACTTCATCAAGGTTTGGAACGAGAAGCTGCCCAACATCCCGCTGTACTCTGACGAGTACTACGACTTCTACTCCCCCCGCGTGCAGGGCTGGGAGAACACTGCCACCTGGGGCTGGCAGAACGCGGTTCTGGACGCTTGGGTCACCGAGTAAGTGAAAAGCGAACGCGCATAAGCAAATAGTCCTGTAGAGAGCCCGGCGGGCCCCTTTGCTGGGGTTCGCCGGCTCTTTTAAAACAGAAATTATCGAGAAATGGGGGGATTCAAGTGGGAAAAGGCAGATATCTGCTGAAGAGATTTATCTATATTGTGTTCGTTTTCTTCATCATTTCCATCTTGATGTTCTTTATCTATAAAATTATGCCCGGCGACCCCGTGACCATGATGCTGGGCGACGCAAAGGCCAACATGAAGCCTGACGCCTATCAACGGCTGTACGATCAAACTCGGGAAAACCTGGGCCTGAACGGCCCCCTGATCGTCCAGTACATCCGGTGGATCGGCAATATGCTCACCGGGAACTTTGGCTATTCCACCCAGTATAAGAAGGATGTCATCGACATGATCGGCACCCCGATGCTGAACACTGTGATGCTCAACCTGGTCTCTATGCTGGTCACCTTCCTCATTGCTGTACCCCTTGGCATTGCCACCGCAGTGCGCAAGAACGGCGTCTTCGACAAGACCATCCAGGTGGTCACCATTATTGGCTACAGCCTGCCCAGCTTCATCATTGCCCTGCTGGCCATTTTCGCCTTCGCGGTGAAGATCCCCATTTTCCCCATCAGCGGCGTGCGCACAGCTGGATTTGAAGGCAACGCCCTGCAAACGGCCCTGGACACCCTGTGGCACATGTCCCTGCCGGTGATCGTCATGTCCATTTCGGGCATTGGCAGCATCACCCGGTATGTGCGGGCCGCCATGATCGACGTGCTGCGCATGGATTACATCAAGACCGCCCGGGCCAAGGGCCTGCGGGAAAAAGTGGTTATCTATGTCCACGCTTTCCGCAACGCCCTGATCCCCGTGGTGACCATTGCCACCGCCTGGGTGGTATCCCTGTTTGGCGGCTCCATCGTCATTGAGAACGTGTTCCTGTGGCCCGGCCTTGGCCAGACGCTGATCAACGGCCTGATGCAGCGGGACTTCTCTGTGGTGCTGACCATGCAGATGTTCTATGTGGTGCTTTCCCTGACGGGCAACGTGATTATGGACATTGCTTACACCATTGCGGACCCCAGAGTCCGGCTGGAAAACTGAGAAAGGAGGGAACCCAATGGCAAAGAAAAAACTTTTCGGCAGCCGCAAATCCACGGCTGCGGCAGCTGCGCAGCGCATGGTGCTGGGCGGCCTTCCCCAGGAGGAAGAAGAGTTGATGCAAAGCCCTGTGCGCATGGTGGTACAGAGTTTTCTGCACGACAAGGTGGCCATGACGGGCCTTGTCCTGTTCCTGGTAATTTTCCTGTGCTGTATCGTCCTTCCCTTCTTTTACCCCATTGAACTGCACTATCAGGATGTGACGCAGTCCAATGTGGCGCCGGGCTTCGGCATGCTGAAGGTGCCCAGCCAGCTGCAGGGCAACGCCGAGATGATTTCCGCTGGCAGCACCTTCTCCGTAGCTATCGACGAGAACGGAAATGTGTACGAGTGGGGCACCTTCCCCACAGAGAAGCTGAAGAACATCCCCTCCTCTTCGGAGATGGGCAAGCTGACCCAGATCTCCGCCGGCCTGGACCATGTGCTGGCCGTAAACGAAGAGGGCAAGATCTTCACTTGGGGCAACGACCGCATGGGCCTGGCCAATGTGCCCGTGGAGCTGGAAGCGGCCCCCCAGCCCATCAAGCAGATTTCCGCCGGTTACCAGATCTCTCTGGTCCTGACGGAAAGCGGGCGCCTGTATAACTGGGGCAGCGCCTATCTGATGAACATTTCCGTCCCCAGCGAGGTACAGGGCAACATTGCCAAATTTGATGACAACACCAACATTGTCATGGCCCTGACCAACGACGGCGAAGTGGTGCCCCTTTCCAACAAGGCCTCTTCCTTCACCAATGTGCCTGAAGACATTCAGGGGGACGTGGTAGACATTGCCCTGACCGACGAGAGCGCCGCCGCCCTCACCAGCGACGGGCGGGTGCACACCTGGGGCAACAACGTAAACCACTCCATGGACGTGCCCGAGGACATCCAGGGCCGGGTGACAGCCCTCTCTGCGGGGCGCTACCACTACACCGCCATTTTGGATGACGGCACGGTGGCCTCTTGGGGGGATAACACCTTTGGCCAGGACCAGACCCCCCATCTGAACGGCAAAGCAGTCTCTGTTTCCGCCGGATATTACAGCAGCTACGCGATTATGGAGGACGGCAGCGCCAAGGGCTGGGGCCTGGACGGCTACCTGATGGGCACCGACAATCTGGGCCGCGATGTGTTCCGCCGCCTGATTGTGGGCGGGCGCATGACCATGACCGTGGGCGCCATCGCCGTGATTATCTCCACCTTTATCGGCGTGATTGTGGGCGGCGTCTCTGGATATAAGGGCGGCAAGCTGGACAACCTGCTGATGCGCTTGACGGAGATCGTCTCCTCTGTCCCCTTCCTTCCCTTCTGTATCATTCTTTCCAGCATTTTGGGGAATTCCATCTCTGAGATGCAGCGGATTATCCTCATCATGTTCATTCTGGGCCTGCTCTCCTGGCCGGGCATTGCCCGGCTGGTGCGCGGCAGCGTGCTGGCAGAGCGGGAGCAGGAGTTTGTCACTGCAGCCAAAGCCCTGGGCGTGAAGGAATTTGGCATCATTTTCCGGCACATCCTGCCCAACATCATCACAGTCATCATTGTCAACGCCACCCTGGACTTTGCCACCTGCATGCTGACAGAGTCTTCCCTGTCCTTTATTGGGTTCGGCGTGGCAGAGCCCAACGCCACCTGGGGCAATATGCTCAACGGCGCCCAGAACGGGCAGGTCATTGAGAACTACTGGTGGCGGTGGGTGTTCCCGTCCATTGCGCTTGGCATCTGCACCATCAGCATCAACTGCGTGGGCGACGGTCTGCGTGATGCCATCGACCCCAAATCGAAAGAGAGGTGAGCGCTGTGAGCTTATTGGAAGTGAAGAACCTACACACCTATTTTAAGACCAAGAAGGGCATCGTCAAGGCTGTTAACGACGTGACCTATTCCCTGGACGCCGGAAAAACCCTGGGCATTGTGGGGGAATCCGGCTCTGGCAAAAGTGTTTCCGCCATGAGCATCATCAAGCTGCTGGACGGAAACGGCTATATTGAAAGCGGAAGCATCACCTTTGACGGCAAGGACATTTTGCAGTGCACGGACAAGGAGATGTACCACATCCGGGGCAATGAGATCTCTGTAATTTTCCAGGAGCCCATGACCTCTCTGAACCCGGTGTTCACCGTGGAGCGGCAGATTGGCGAGACCCTGCAGATCCACCAGAACATGACCAAAAAGGAAGCCCGGAAGAAGGCTGTGGACCTGTTGGCCGATGTGAAAATCCCCAACCCAGAGCGGGTTGCCAAGCAGTATCCGTTCCAGCTCTCCGGCGGCATGCGCCAGCGTGTAATGATCGCCATGGCGCTGGCCTGCAAGCCCAAGCTGCTGATTGCGGATGAACCCACCACCGCCCTGGATGTGACCATCCAGGCCCAGATTCTGAAGCTGATGAACGACTTGAAGGCCCAGATGGGCACCTCTATCCTGTTCATCACCCACGACCTGGGGGTCATCCACGAGATGGCCGACGAGGTGGCCGTGATGTACTGCGGGCAAATTGTGGAAAAGGCGCCGGCGCGGACCATCTTCCACGACGGCACCTACTCCCACCCCTACACCGAGGGCCTGATGACCTCGATTCCCCAGCTGAACACCCCGAAGGGGGAAAAGCTGGACGCGATTCCCGGCTCTGTACCCAACCCCCTGTACCTGCCCCAGGGCTGCAAATTCGGCCCCCGGTGCAAGTACTGCACCAAGCGCTGCGAGGAGGCGGAGCCTCCCCTGCAGGAGGTGGAGCCCGGCCATGTGGTACGTTGTTTCTATGCGGAAAAGGCGGTGAGAAAAGAACATGGCGAATGAGATGAAAACACAGGCAACCGTGGAACAGGACGCCGCCCAGCCCGTGGTGGATGGGAAGAAGGTGCTTCTGCGCCTGCGGGATGTAAAGCAGTACTTTCCTGTAAAGAGAACCAAGCTGCGGGAAAAGCAGCGCTATGTGCGGGCCAACGACGGCATCTCCCTGGATATCTTCGAGGGAGAGACCCTGGGCCTGGTGGGCGAGTCCGGCTGCGGCAAGTCCACCCTGGGGCGGACCATTTTACAGCTGTACCCCCAAAGCCACGGGGACATTCTGTTTTACAAGGATGGGAAGGCCATCGACTTAAAGAAGCTCTCCTATGAGGAGATGCGGGTGCTGCGCAAGGACCTGCAGCTGATTTTCCAGGACCCCTACTCCTCCCTGAACCCTCGGATGACCGTGGGGCAGATTATTGGAGAGGGGCTGACCTCCCACGGGATCTTCAAGCGGGGAGACCCGGCCATGAAGGAGTACATCATGAAGGTGATGGAGGACTGCGGGCTTGCCAGCTACATGTTCAACCGGTATCCCCACCAGTTTTCCGGCGGCCAGCGCCAGCGCATCGGCATTGCCCGCAGCCTGGCCCTCTCCCCCAAGTTTGTGGTGTGTGACGAGGCCGTCTCCGCTCTGGATGTTTCCATCCAGTCCCAGATCTTAAACCTGCTCTCTGAGCTGCGCGAAAAGGCGGGCTTGACCTATCTGTTCATCACCCACGACTTAAGCGTGGTAAAGTACATCAGCGACCGCATCTGCGTGATGTACCTGGGCAACATGGTGGAGTTGGCGGAATCGGAAGAGCTGTTCGCCCACACCTATCATCCCTATACCGAGGCTTTGCTCTCTGCCATTCCCACCACGGAAGAGGACAATGGCGGGCGGGAGCGCATCCTGCTGGAGGGGGATATCCCCAGCCCTGTAAACCCGCCCAGCGGCTGCAAATTCCACACCCGGTGCCGCTATTGCCAAGAAAAGTGCAAGAATGAGGTCCCCGAGTGGAGAGACATGGGCAACCACCACTATGTGGCCTGCCACTTCCCGCTGGATTCAAAGAAGGGTTGACGCCTATGTTCTTTCGCAAAAAGGTCAACCGGCTGGTGGATATTAAGAAAGCGGAGGAACGCTTTCAAAAAGACGTGGAGAAAACGCCCTTGGAAAAGAAGGACCGGCTTGCCATGATTCTGGCGGCGCTGATCGTCTTTGTGCCAGCGTTTCTGCTGGTGCTGGCAGTTTTCGGCCTGATCTTGTATTTCTTCTTCTTCCGGTTTCTGCAATATTGACACACGCTTTCCTTTTGTAGAAAGGCCCCCAGCAGTTTTGCTGGGGGCCTTTCTTGCGCCTGTCGAGGCTTTCTCCTCCGAAAAAGGGGAGGTGCTGCGTATGCGCAGCACCTCCCCTTCTCAAATAGAGCTATGGGCAATTACATTTTATAGATGGCCTCGGGAGACAGAATCTCAAAGCCGTTGGCGTGCAGGGCCTCGGCGGCCTTCTGGCCGTTGTCCAGCCGGATGATGACGAAGGCCTTGCCCTTATCCCGGCTGATGAAAGCGTACATGTACTCCACATCAAAGCCCTCGTTGGAGAGCAGCCGCACCGCCTTGGAGAAGGCGCCGGGCTTGTCGTCAATGCCCACCGCGATCACCTTGGTGAGGGTGACGGTCATGCCGTGGGCCTTCAGGGCCTCCACGGCCTCCTTGGGCTTGTCCACGATAACACGCAGGATGCCGAAGTCCCGGGTGTCCGCCACGGAAATGGCGCGGATGTCGATGTTGGCCTCTGCCAGCACCTCGGTGACCTCCGCCATGCGGCCGGGCTTGTTCTCGATAAACACAGAAAGCTGTTGGATCTGCATACAGTCACGTCCTCTCCTGAAGATAGCCCCCTGGCGGGGCATTTATTTCTAGTTCTATTATAGCAGAGGAAACCACGTTTGTCGATACGGGTTTTCCGCGCAGGCCCCAGGTTTTTCCCCGCGCCGCTTACACTCCCCTGCCCCCAGGCTGGAAGAACCCTTACGGGGACAGGCCCGGAAGCAGGAAGTTCTCTTTGCCAACACACAGCGTTCCCCCGCTTTACTTCGCCCTCCTCCACCTGCCGGTGCGGTACTCGAAAAAGCTGATGAGGTAATTCACCAGCCAGCCCACGGGCACGGCCATCCACACGAACTGGATGCCGAACCGGGGGGCCAGGGTCACAGCCAGCACCACCCGCAGGCCCAGATTCACCAGATTCGCCACGGTAAAGAGGGTCATGTCCCCGGCGCCTCGCAGCACGCCGTCGGAGATCATCTTCAAGCCGATAAGCACATAGAACCAGCCCATGAACCGGGTGCAGGCCATACCCGTCTCAAAGGCCACCGCAGAGCCCCCGTCCTCCATGAACAGGGAGATCAGCGGCCGGGCCAGCAGCTGCACCACCAGGCAGAGCGCCGCCGCGATGGCGAACACGATGCCGTAGCTGGCCCGGTAGCCGGCCTTGACCCGCTCCGGCTGGCCCGCGCCCAGATTTTGGGCCGTGTAAGAGGAGATGGCGTTGCCCATGGCGCTCATGGGCACGATGCACACGCTCTCGATGCGCATGGCCGCCGAATAGCCCGCCAGCATTTGAGAGCCGAAGCTGTTCACCACGGACTGGACCAGCATCATGCCGATGGACACGGTGGACTGCTGCAAAATGGAGGGCAGGGCCACCTTCGCCATATTTTTCAGCTCTGCCACATCGAAAAGGCGGCCGGAAAGGCTGCCCGGATAGGCTCTCAGCTCCTTCAAAAAAATGCAGAAGGACAGCACCGCGGAAATGCCCTGGGCGATGAGGGTGGCCCAGGCCGCCCCCGCCACGCCCATTTGCAGAGGGCCCACCATGTAGATATCCAGGGCCACGTTGAGCACGGAGGAGAAAATGAGCAGGTACAAAGGGATGCGGGACCGCCCCAGGGCGTTGAACATGGAGGACAGCACGTTGTACATGAACAGGAAGGGCAGGCCCAAAAAGTAGATGTTCAGGTAGGTGGTGGCGTCGTCCAGGATGTTTTCCGGGGTGCGCAGCAGCACCATGATCTGGCGGCTGAGGGAGAGCCCAACCCCGCCCAGCAGGAGGCTGATGCCGAGAAAGGAAAGCAGCGCCGTAGAAACCGAACGCTTCATGCGGGCATACTCCCGGCTTCCAAAGGTCCGGCTGGTGATAACCGAAGCCCCCACTCCCCCGCCGATGGCGATAGAGATGAACACGTTGGTCAGGGAGTAAGAGGCGCCCACTGCCGCCAGAGCGTCCTCCCCCACCAGGCGGCCTACAATGGCGGAGTCCGCCATGGTGTACACCTGCTGGAAGAAGTTGCCCAGCATCATGGGCAGCGCAAAAACCAACAGCGCCGCGGCGGGACGTTTGCGTATCAGGTATTCTTTTTCCATTCCTTGCGTTCCTTCCCAGCCCCTGCACGGCGCAGGGTCTTATTGATTCTTTGAGAGCAACCGTATCATTATACCTGAGAAGAAGGCTTCCGTCAAACAGGGGCTCACAGCTTGCGCCGGTCGATAACGCGCTTGGCCTTGCCCTCGCTGCGCTCGATGGACTTGGGCTCTAAGAGGGTGATCTTAGCGGCGATGTTCAAGGTGGAGTGGAGGGCATCCGCAATGGTGCGCTCCACCCGCTCCAGGCTGCGGACCGTGTCGGAGAACATGCTTTCGTTCATCTCCACCTGCACTTCCAGGGTGTCCAGGTTGTTCTTTCGGTCCACGATCATGCGGTAGTTGGGGTCCATGCCCAAATCCAGCAGCACGCTCTCGATCTGGGAGGGGAACACATTGATGCCCCGGATGATGAGCATGTCATCGGTGCGGCCCTTGGGCTTGGTCATCCGCACGGTGGTGCGGCCGCAGGCGCATTTCTCATGGGTGAGGGAGCAGATATCCCGGGTGCGGTAGCGGATGAGGGGCAGGGCCTCTTTGCCGATGCAGGTGAACACCAGCTCCCCTTCTTCCCCATCGGGCAGCTGTTCGCCGGTGACGGGGTCGATGATCTCCGGGTAGAAGAAGTCCTCTTGGACGTGCATGCCCGCCTGTTCCTCGCACTCGCAGGAGACGCCGGGGCCCGCGATCTCCGAAAGGCCGTAGATGTCGAAGGCGCGGATGGCCAGGGCCTTTTCGATCTCCCGGCGCATCTCCTCGGTCCAGGGCTCCGCACCGAAGATGCCAATGCGCAGCCGCAGGCTCTTGGGGTCGATGCCCTTTTCCCGCACTGTCTCGCCGATGTACATGGCATAGCTGGGGGTGCAGGCCAGGATGTCGGAGCCGTAATCCTGCAGAATCTGCACCTGGCGGCTGGTGTTGCCGGAGGAGACGGGGATGACGGTGGCGCCCATCTTCTCGGCGCCGTCGTGCAGCCCCAGGCCGCCGGTGAACAGGCCGTAGCCGTAAGAGACGTGGACAAAGTCCTCATGGGTGCCGCCGCAGCCCACAATGGCCCGTGCCGCGCTGCGGGCCCAGATATCCAGGTCGTTCTGGGTGTAGGCCACCACGGTCTGCTTGCCCGTGGTGCCCGAAGAGGCGTGAACCCGGGCCAGGTCATCCCGGGGGACGGCGATCAGGCCGAAGGGATAGGTGTCCCGCAGGTCCTGCTTGGTGGTGAAGGGCAGCTTGGTAAGGTCGTCGATGGAGCGGATATCCTCGGGCTTCAGGCCCATCTCGTCGAACCGCTTTTTGTACAGGGGCACATGGTCATAGCAGCGCTTAACCATCTCCACCAGCCGCTGGGACTGGATCTCCCGCAGGGTCTCCCGGGAGGCGCACTCAATTTCGGGCTCATAATAGTTTGGCATAGGTGAACTGTTCCTTTCTCTGCTGTATTTCACTCCGGGGAAAGCCCCGGCGGCTTTTACAAAAAAGGCAGGCTTGCGCCTGCCCGGCAGCTTTAGGCCTGCCAGCCCAATTCAAAGGCCTTCCTGTTCATTTCCAAGAACTTGGGCGGAACGCAGCGCTCCACAGCGGAGAGCCACGCCTCCTTTTCCCCGCCCAGGCGCTGTGCCATGGCGCCGATGAGCACCACGTTGACCGCCTTCTGGGAGCCAGCCTCCTCCGCCAGTTTCAGGGCGTCCACCGCCAGGACGTTGACGCCCTTTTCCTCCATTTCAGAGAGCAGGCCCTGGGGATACTCCTTTTCCCCGGTGACCACGGGCATGGGGTCGATCTTCTGGGTGCTGGTGACCACAGTGCCCCCCTCTTTCAGATAGGGAAGGAACCGGGCGGCTTCCAGCTGCTCGAAGGCCAGGACGATATCAGCCTCGCCTGTTTCGATGATGGGGGAATAGACCTTGTCCCCATAGCGGACATAGGTGACGACAGAGCCGCCCCGCTGGCTCATGCCGTGGACCTCGCTGACCTTTACGTCATAGCCCTGGTCCATCATGGCGTCGCCCAAAATGCGGCTGGCAAGCAGGGTGCCCTGCCCGCCCACGCCGACGATCATAACGCTTTTGTTCATAAATATCACCTTCGGTGTTGAAATGGTAGTTTGAAAAAGAGTGACCGCGAAGCGGCGTGAAAGTTCTTTAGGCGGGTTTCTTTCAAGAAAACCGCGACCTTATCAAAGCAAAGCGATGCTTTGCAAAAAGAGCGCAGGGCCGCCTGCCGCATGGCGCGAAGCGCATAGGCCAAGGCCCGGACGACCTGTACAAGTTCGGCCCCGGGCAACAGGGGACATTCGGGCATTTTCTGTGCCAATGAGAAGGCCTTCTGCAAACCATCCGCTTCCGGGGCTATCTGCTGCGCAGCGTGCGCCCGTTCGCTGGTTTTCTTTCTCCGGCTGCGCCGGTTTAAGGTCAAGGCCGCGAGACGCTGTCTCGCGCTCTGCAAGCCTTTGAAAAGGCTTGAGCGAAACTTTCATGCGCCTTCGGCGTTTTTAGCCGATGGCCCCCTTGGGGCACAGGCCTTTACACACGCCGCAGCCCACGCACTGGGTGCCGTCGATGACAGCCTTGCCCTCCCGGTAGCTGATGGCCGGGCAACCGATGCCCAAGCAGGCCTTGCAGCCGATGCACTTGTCCTGGTCCACAGAAAGGGGCGGGTTGTGCTTGACGTATTTCAGCAGGGCGCAGGGGCGGCGGCTGATGATCACCGAGGGCTCCTCGGCGGCCAGCTCTTCCTTCAGCACCCGGGTGACTTCCTTCAGGTCGTAGGGGTCCACCACGGCGACGCGGTGGATGCCAATGGCGTGGCACAGGGCTTCCAGGTCCACGGCGGTGGCGGGCTCGCCCTTGATGTTGTAGCCGGTGGTGGGGTTTTGCTGGTGGCCGGTCATGCCGGTGATGGAGTTGTCCAGCACGATGACCACGGAGTTGGAACGGTTATAGGCGATGTCGATGAGGCTGGTGATGCCGGAGTGGGCAAAGGTGGAGTCGCCGATAACCGCCACGCTCTTTTTCTCCCCTTCCGCTCCCCGGGCTTTGTTGTAGCCGTGGAGGGCGGACACGGAGGCGCCCATACAGATACAGGAATCCATGGCGCCCAGGGGAGCGCTGGCCCCCAGAGTATAGCAGCCGATGTCTCCGCTGACGTAGACCTTCTCCCGCTTTAAGGCGTAGAACACGCCCCGGTGGGGACATCCGCAGCACATGACCGGCGGCCGCACGGGGATCTCCGCCTCCAGGGAGAGGGACTTCTCCTCCTCCCCTGTGAGGAGCTTCTTGATGAGCTTCTGAGAGAACTCTCCGCAGCGGGGGAACAGCGCCTTGCCGGTGACTTCCACCCCCAGGGCCTTGCAATGGGTCTCGATGAAGTCATCCAGCTCCTCCACCACATAGACCTTCTCGCACTTGGCGGCAAAGTCCCGGATAAGCTGTTCGGGAAGGGGCCACACCAGGCCCAGCTTCAAGTAGTTGACTGTGTCCCCCATGGCCTCTTTCACATACTGGTAGGGGGTGCCCGCGGCGATGACGCCGATCTTCGCGCCGTTGTCCTCGATTTTATTCAAAGAAGTGGTCTCCGCATAGGCCACCAGCGTGCGGGTGCGGGCCTCCACCTTCTCGTGCTTGGGCCGGGCAAAGGCGGGCAGCATGACGTTTTTGGTGGGGTCCTTTTTATACTCCTTCAAGGGCAGCTCTTTCCGCTCCCCATCCTCCACAATAGAGCGGGAATGGGCAATGCGGGTGGTCAGCCGCAGGATGACCGGGGTGTCGAACTGCTCGGAGAGCTCGT
>ENA-OUPA01000315-OUPA01000315.1-human-gut-metagenome-genome-assembly--contig:-NODE-315-length-35345-cov-14.1177_pt1 | contig 35345 bp, 32 predicted proteins | sample MGYA00237939_ERZ548770 | MGnify/ENA primary metagenome ERZ548770 (study PRJEB26490, sample SAMN05356877) | human gut metagenome | biome: terrestrial biome; feature: human-associated habitat; material...
AAGTTGAAGAAGCAGTACAGATTTACATGGAAGCAATTAAGAACTTGCTTGCAATCTAATCAGAACAGTTCATGTAGAAAAAACGACCATTTATGAAAGCAGACCTTAACGGTCTGCTTTTTGTGTTATGATAAGTTCAGTAAAAAAGACACTTGTGATATAGAAAATGCAAGAAAACTGATCACAGGTACTGCGAAGGGTAACAAAGTAACATAGTATAAAATAAAAGGTGGGTTTCAAAATGAGTCTGAAATATGAAAAGTTGATCAGAAAAATGACACTGGCAGAGAAAGCAGTTATGATGTCAGGAAAGAACACATGGGAGACCATTGATTTTGAAAAATATGGAATTCCGTCGATGGTAATGTCTGACGGACCTCACGGGTTGAGAAGACAGGCAGGAGCGGGAGATCATTTGGGATTGAATGCCAGTCTTCCAGCAACTTGTTTTCCGACAGCGGCAGGAGTGGCAAACAGCTGGGACGAAGCACTTGGAGAAGAAATTGGAGAAGCACTTGCAGAGGAAGCAGTGACGATGGGTGTCAATGTGATCCTTGGACCGGGACTTAATATTAAGAGAAGCCCTCTGTGCGGAAGAAACTTCGAGTATTTTTCAGAGGATCCATATCATGCAGGAAAAATGGCTGCGGCATATGTTCGTGGAATCCAAAGTAAGGGCATTGCAGCCTGCCCGAAACATTTTGCAGCAAACAGTCAGGAGCTGCGCCGTATGGCGAACGATTCTGTCGTAGACGAAAGAACGTTCCGTGAGATTTATACAACCGGATTCGAAATTGCAATTAAGGAAGGTAAATCAAAGTCCATCATGTCTTCCTATAATGAAGTAAATGGGGTCTATGCAAATGAAAACAGTCATATGCTGCAGGAAATTCTGGTAGATGAGTGGGGCTTTGATGGTTTTGTTGTATCTGACTGGGGCGGAAGTAATGATCATGCACTTGGTGTGAAGAACGGAAGCCATTTGGAAATGCCGGGAACAGGAAAATCAGGTATGTATGATATTATTCATGCAGTTGAGAACGGTGATCTTGATGAAGCAGTATTGGATCAGAGACTGGATGAACTTTTAAATGTGATTTTCTCAACACATCAGGCAACAGAAGACGCAAAGGGAAAAACATTTGACGTGGAAGCGCATCATAACCTGGCAAGAAAAGCGGCAGAGGAAAGTATTGTCCTCCTGAAAAATGAGGATCAGATTCTTCCGTTGAAACTGGGAACGAAAGTTGCAGTGATCGGTGATTTCGCGAAGGTCCCAAGATATCAGGGAGCCGGGTCATCGCTTGTAAATTCTGCAAAACAGCCGGAAGCAATCCTTGATGTGATTGGATCCACAGATCTGGATGTTGTTGCATATGAGCAGGGATATATTCGCAACAGAAAACCGAATCAGAAGCTGACAAAGGCGGCAGTGGAGCTTGCGAAGAAAGCAGATATCGTTCTTTTCTTCGGAGGACTTGATGAAATCAGCGAATCCGAAGGACTTGACCGTACACATATGTCCATGCCGGCCGCACAGGAGACATTACTTAATGAACTTACAACAGTAAATAAGAATATAATCGTAGTTCTTTCAGCCGGATCAGCGATCGAGATGCCATGGTATCCATATGTAAAAGGAATCGTACATGGTTATCTTGGCGGACAGGCAGGCGCGTCAGCAATGATGAATGTTCTGACCGGAAAAGTAAATCCGTCAGGTAAGCTGAATGAGACTTACCCGCTCCATTACGAGGATACACCGGCATACGCATATTACCCAAGCAAAGAAAGAAGCAGTGAGTACAGAGAATCACTTTACGTTGGATATCGTTATTACACAACAGTCGGAAAAACAATGCGTTTCCCATTTGGTTACGGATTAAGTTATACAACCTTTGAATATAAAGATTTGAAAATAGATACAGAAGGTGTGACATTTACAATTAAGAATACAGGCAATGTGGCAGGAACTGAGATCGCACAGCTGTATGTTGGAAAATCTTCTGAGACTGTCTTTCGACCGGTTCGCGAGTTGAAAGGTTTCGTAAGAGTAGAGCTTCAGCCAGGAGAAGAGAAGGAAGTAAGAATCGGATTTGATGATAAGACATTCCGTTTTTATGATACAAGAACAGATAGCTGGGAGATTGAAAGCGGTACTTATCAGATCATGATCGGTGAAAATGCGCAGCAGATGGTTCTGGAAGGTGCTTTAGACGTAAAAGGTACTGTTGAAAACGGTGGCTACAAGAAAGAAGAACTGCCGGAATATTTCAGCGGCAAGATTAAAGACATTTCAGACGAAAAATTCCGTATTCTGTATGGAAGAGAGATTCCGGATGGAAGCTGGAGCGGTGAGATACAAATGAACGATGCAGTCTGCCAGTTGTATTACGGAAAAGGAATTCTTGGAAAACTGCTCTGTGCAATCCTGAAATTACTTCTGAAAATCAGTGACTGGAAGGGAAAACCGAACCTGAACGTCTTATTCAACTACAATATGCCAATCCGCGGGTATGCAAAAATGACAGGCGGTGTTGTGACGATGAAAATGGCAGAAGCATTGACTGAGATGGCGAACGGACATCGAATCAAAGGAACAGCACATCTGATTAAAGCCGCAATAAACAGAGAATAAAATGTAGATTATACAGAAGCGTAATATATTAAATGAAAGACAGGATTGGACAGATAGAAACAGGACAATCCTGTTTTCATGTTATATATGACTTGTGACAGAATGAAAATTCCTTTATTATAAGAGGGAAAATCATAGAATATAAGTCTACAGAAAACACATACAAGGGGGTACCCTAATGATCAAAATTGCGATTGTAGAAGACGAAGCAATGTATGCAAAACAGCTGGAAGAATTTCTGCATCAATATGAGGCGGAAAACCATGAAGCATTCGATATCACAATCTATTCAGATGGAGATCAGATTGTAAATAAATACAAGTCCCAATTTGATATTATCCTTATGGATGTTGAGATGAAATTCATGGATGGAATGTCTGCTGCGGAAGAGATTCGCAAGATGGACAGTGAAGTTGTGATTATCTTTATTACAAACATGGCACAGTATGCAATCAGAGGTTACGCGGTAGATGCGCTGGATTATGTATTAAAACCGGTATCTTATTTCGCATTTTCACAGAGACTGAATCGTGCAATCGAACGTATGAAAAAGCGAGAGGAAAAGGTTATTATGGTAAATATAAAAGGCGGTATGGTGCGTATTAACATCGCAAATATTTACTATATTGAAAGTCAGGGACATACGTTGATCCTTCATACGATCCTTGGGGATTATGAGACGACCGGGAAAATGAAAGAGATGGATGAAAAGCTTTCAGGGATGAATTTCTGCAGAGGAAATAAAGGATATCTGATTAATCTGCAGCATGTAGACCGGATTCAGGACAACTGTGCGGTAGTAAAAGGTGAAGAGCTGGTGTTGAGCCGTGCACGTAAAAAGGAATTTATGGAAGCCTTGACAAGATATTGGGGAGAGGTGATAAAATGATTGATCATTTGATGCCGGATATCCCGAGACTTTACTCGGCAATTGCAGAGTGGCTTGCATGCATGATTTTTATTCTGCCATTTAAAAAGAGATTTTCAAAAATAAAGACAGGTGTGATCATGGCAGTAATGCTTGTTGTACAGAGCGGATTCATGGTCGTGACGGAAGATGTCAGCTTGTTTTTCTGGATTCCCTGCATGATGGTAGCTGTATTCCTTATGCTGTTTTTCATTTATGTATCCTGCGCGATCGAAATAACAGACGCAGTATATTTCGTGTTGATTGCATTTGTTGTGGCAGAATTCATGGCGTCGATTGAATGGCAGGTTGCTTGTTACTTTAGGATAGCGCAATCAGGAGTATGGTGGAGAGAATGGTTAGCCCTTATCCTCGGATATGGAATAATCAGCGTGATCTTGTTCAAGATCTTGTATGTACATTTCCCGGAAGATGGCCAGATAGAGATAGGTTGGAAAGAATGTCTGTCAGCATTTTTGATTGCAATATCTGTTTTCGCTGTCAGTAATATTAGCTATCTTACAATCAATACTCCATTTTCCGGAAGGTATTCATTTGAGATAGCAAATATTCGTACAATCGTGGATCTGGCCGGAATTGCGATTCTGTACGCACATCTTATGCAATGCTGTGAGATGCGGGCAAGAAAAGAACTTGAGGCAGTTCAGAATGTACTTCAGAATCAGTATGCACAGTATGTGCAGTCAAAAGAAAGTATTGAACTGATCAATTACAAATATCATGATCTGAAACACCAGATTGCAGTACTGAGAAGTGAGGAAGATCCTCAGAAAAGAGAAGCATTTTTGGATGAGATGGAGGCGGAGATCCGTCAGTATGAAGCACAGAATAAAACCGGAAATAAGGTACTTGATACTGTGCTGACGAGCAAAAGTCTGTATTGTAATAAGAATGGAATTACATTTACCTGTGTGGCAGACGGAACACTGTTAGACTTTATGGATGTTATGGATATCTGCAGTATCTTTGGAAATGCACTCGATAATGCGATCGAATGTGAGATGAAGATACAAGACAAGGAAAAGAGACTGATCCATGTGACAGTGTCCAGACAGAAGGCATTTTTGATTCTTAAGTTCGAGAATTACTGTGAAGAAAAACTGCAGTACCAGGATGGAAATATTGCGACGACAAAGAAAGACAAAAAGTATCATGGATACGGAATGAAGAGTATTCGTTATACAGTGAATAAATACGGTGGGGCAGTCACGATCGATACAAAAGAGAACTGGTTTGACTTGAAAATTTTGATTCCGATTAAAGAAGAACAAGGAGATTAAGATCGCACACATTTTTTGGTTCCGATAAGAAAGAACATTTGCAGTTTATGCAGAAAAAGTGCAGGTTATGTAAGTATAATAGATAGGCATGTAATCCATGTTAGGATATAGATACGAAGTCCAAGGGAGGACAAGAGAATCTAGAATCTTAGAAGAATGGAGAATGTAGAATGAATAAGCTAAACAACATATGGAATCGTTTTGCAAAGAAACATCCGAGTGCTTCAAAATGGATAAGAGAAGGCGGATTGTTCGTAATCGTAAGTAATCTGATCACTGTACTTAAATATGTAATGTTGCTGTTTTTGCCACTGGCATTCGCAGGACTTCCGAATATTGATTTCGGTTTCCCGGGAATCGACATTACATTATTCGGTGAGACATTTAAGTGGAATATTATCGGATATGATGCGGCACATGGCGGTCTTCCGTATTTCTGTGCATACATGATCGCAATGCTCGTTGGTGAGTGTATCAACTTCCCAATCCAGAGAAGCTTTGTGTTCCGCAGCAAAGGAAAGATCTGGTATCAGGCGTTCTGGTATCTGATCGCATTCTGTATTGTTACATGTATTGTAAACTCAATCAATTGTATCTGGGTTGCAGTTGCCGGAATGTTTGTACCGGGATGGCTTTACAATATCGGAACAACCGTGCTGAACGGAGGAGTGTCGATGGTGGTATTCTTCTTCGTGAATAAGATTATTTTCCCGGAGGGAGAAGCAAAGTAGAATAGAGAAAAGAAGAACAGAAGAACAGAGCAGTGCGCGTTAGCGTGCTGTCCTGTTCTTTTAACATGAAAATCATTTTCAAATTCATCTTGACAATAAAATTTTTTGCGTTAAAATAAAAAAATGATTTTTGATAGATTCGAGATGGAAGTAAAGTAATGTTGGAATTTATAAAACAGAGCAAGAAAAGAAAGTTATATTGTATCCTTGGCATATTGTATCTGCTGTGTATTATCTTTGTTGCAAATGATGCATGGTTGTATAGCACACCCATTGCAAAACTGACAAAGGTCGAAACCAGTGTCTCAGGAGAAGAGACAGGAACCAGAGGGACGAAGGAGAAAAAATATAAGCAGAATATTCAGGGAGTAATCCTAAATGGAGAAAACAAGGGAAAGACAATAAGTTTTACGAATGAGTACACGTATACCGGAATGATGAAACAGCCATATCATAAGGGAGATAAGGTACTGCTCAATGGAACAAGCAAGAGAATGGGTTCTGGAATTCGTGGACTGAAACGAGATACAGAGCTTATGATACTCATAGGATTTCTGATGTTTATATTAATTATCGTTGCAGGAAGACAGGGTGCGCTTACGATATTGACCGTTATTTTTAATGTTGCTATTTTTGCAATTGGTTTTTGGAAAGCGGGAGATACATCAAATGTGCTGGAAATGTGCAGCAGGCTGGTGATTCTTTTTGCGGTTATTACATTGGTTGGATTAAACGGGATTCATAAAAAGACATGGGCAGCAGTTTTTACAACATTGATTGTTCTTGTGATGATCATGGGAATCTTTGATGTTGTAATTCATCATGCAGAAGATCTTGATTATTCGACCATGGAGTATCTTGGAAGTATTGAAAATCCGGATGAAATTTTCCATGCAGAAATCCTGATCTCAGGACTGGGAGCAATTATGGATGTGGCGGTCGCCATCGCTGCATCCTTAAGTGAAATCGTTGAAAAGAAGCCGGAAGTGACATTTTTGGAATTATTTAAATCAGGAAGAGAAATTGGATATGACATTATGGGAACGATGATAAATGTGCTGTTGTTTGTCTTTGGCTGTGGACTGATCCCGATGTGTCTGATTCGAATGAATAATGATGTGAGTTTAATTACTATTATAAAATTGCACATTCCATGTGAATTGTGCAGATTTCTGGTGGAAAGTATAGGAATTGTTCTGGCAATACCGATTTCTATTTTGGTTACTTCTGTGATGATAAAGGTCCCAGGAATGTTTCATAGACAGAAGAAAGCAAGAAAGGTGCAGGGAGAAGGAAAATGCTGATAACACTTGGATTGATTTTACTGATTTTAATTATGGTCGTCGGTGGAGACAGAGGTGTCGTTTCGCTTATTGCTTTGTGTGGAAATCTGTTGATCTTAAGTCTTGCAATCTGGCTTATGGCATCAGGAGTTCCTGTTCTTCTCGTTACCGTTTGTGTCGGCGTTGTCATTTCCTGTATTACGTTGTTCTATCAAAATGGTAGAAATGGAAAGACATGGAGTGCATTTCTGGCAACTATGATCACAATGCTGTTGCTGTTTTTCTTCATATATATCGTTGTATGGAGAAGTGAGGCGGGAGGTCTTAACGAGATACAACAGGTTGGAGAAGATGTATTTTATTATAATATGAACCTGAATATCAGTATGAGAAATGTTGCTGTCTCTGTTATACTTCTCAGTACTCTTGGAGCTGTTCTTGATATGGCACTGACAGTTACCACATCTGTTTATGAAGTGAAAAGCCATAAAGAAGATATGACTTTTAAAGAACTGATTCACAGCGGAATGCAGATAGGAAAAGAAGTGACCGGAACAACGGTGAATACACTTCTGTTTGCATATTTAGGAGAATCACTTCTGCTTTTTTCCTATCTGCGGATGCAGGGATATTCGTTTGAACTACTGTTGAATTCTAAAATCATGTTTGAAAATTGCGCCTCAATGATCTTCGGAGCAATCGCCTGCGTGGTTGTAATGCCGGTGGCAGCGGTTGCAGGGGGCTATTTTTTCCGATTTAAATAAACATAAAATCCAACGTTTAACATAATTCCAACTGCTGTAGAAACCGGTGCAGCAAGACCGATCTTTGTCAGGCTGGCATTCGGCTGGATACTCATGATGTATGCCATTGGCAGACGGACCAGAAGTGTCTGGATGAGTCCCTGTGTCATAACCCAGAGCGTCTTATCATTTCCATTAAAATAACCGATCATGCTGAAGAGGACGGCTGTTAAAATCGTTTCCGGTGCGAATCCTTTCAAGTAAGCAAAGCCATTCTGAATAACGTCGGCATCCGTAGAGAAGAATCCGGACAGGACATCTCCCTTAAGAAATACAAGAGTGAAGACGAAACATCCGACAACCAGGCCGACTCCGATTCCGGTGAACATAGATCTCTTTGCACGCTTTGATTTTCCGGCACCGACATTCTGCGAGACGAAAGAAGCCATAGATTGCATGAGTGCGCTAGGTACCAGCATTGCAAAGTTTACGATTTTACAGGCAACGCCGTAACCAGAAGAAGCCTCCAGTCCGAGCCGGTTTACAAAAGCGCAGAGTGCGAGGAATGACATCTGTGTCAGGAATTCCTGGAGCGCAAGAGGGAGTCCAATAATGAGGAATTTCTTGCACTGTGGATTCAGGCAGAAGTCTTTTTTCATAATCTTAAACGGCAAATTCTTTTTGATAAGAAGAACTACTGCGAAGACAACACTGACTGCCTGGGCGAAAACAGTTGCAATTGCGGCACCGACTGCGTTCATGTGGAAACCTGCAACAAGTATCAAGTCACCGAAAACATTTATGATGCATGCGACAAGTACAAAAAGCAGAGGAGACTTGCTGTCTCCGAGTCCACGGAAAATCGCAGAAAGCAGGTTGTAGGCGACGATGAAGAAGATTCCGCCACCGCAGATACGGATGTAAACAGTAGTCAATTCGACAGCTTCAGCAGGTGCCTGCATCAGGATTGCGATCGGGTGTGCAAAACAAACCATAACGATGAACAATCCAACTGAAATCGCTGTAAATACAATTGCAGCACCGCCAATGACGGAGCCAGTCTGTTCCGGTTTCTTTTCGCCGAGATAACGCGCGATCAGAACCGTGATACCCATAGCAAACTGGACGACTACGAAAGTGACCAGATTCAGAACCTGACTTCCGGTAGAAACTGCAGAAAGTCCGGAGGTAGAACCAAATCTTCCAACGACCAGAAGGTCAACCGCTCCATACGCTGCCTGAAGGATTAGTGCGCCAAGCACAGGCATCATAAATGCCACCAGTTTCTTTAAAATACTTCCTTGTGTAAAATCAGCAGTTTTATCTGTCATTTTGAATGCTCCTTTCACACATGATGTCGTAAAATTTCTGAATTGTCCGGATCATACAGTCGGTTTCAGTGTCAGATATAGCATCAAGGTAAGGAAGTAGCTCATTAAAATAATTTTCATTATACTTTTCAGATAGCTCCTTGCCATGTTCGGTCAAAGACAAGTATGTGACACGTCCGTCATCCGGAGAGGAGATCTTTTGAACTAATCCTTTCTTCTCCATTTCTTTTATTGTCCTTGTGACACCCGGTCGCGGGATATTCAAAACGTCACTTAAATCAGAAACTTTTACATGGACTTTCTGTTTCTGAAGCTCCTGGATTATATCCATATAGCGGATGTGAGATGACACGATACCCTCCGGAAGCGGAGGGAGCATCTCACGAATTCGCTTTGCCTGATAACATGCATCGAGCATGCGTTTGATTTTTTTATTTGTCATAATAAAACTCCTATATAGTTACCAATGTTAATTATCATAGATAATTATATGGAGATTTGAGGAATTGTCAAGAGAAAATGTTGATTGTGATGATAATTTGAGGAAAATGTGGAGAGAAGTCTTGATATGTTCGCAAATTAATAAAAGACAAGAAAACGTACAAGATAACACGTAAGTTATAGTAAAATAAATAAAAATCTAGTATAATATAGTAAGAAAACGTACAAGATAATAAGTAAGTTATACGAGGAAAAATGATATGAATACTTATGCACCACCATTCAAACTTACAAATACAATGCTGGATTTAGTCGCATCAATTTCTGAAAAAGTAGGAAGAATCACTACTGGAAAAAATCTGGAGTCAAAGCCACATTTGAGAAAAAATAACAGAGTTAAATCAATCTATTCTTCTTTGAAAATCGAGGCAAATTCATTGACGATCGGACAGGTAAGAGATGTCATAGATGGAAAGCTTGTGCTTGGAGAACAAAAGGAAATACAAGAAGTAAAGAACGCATACAAAGCATATGAGAAAATAAATGAGATCGATCCTTATGATATTGAAGAATTAAAGCACATACATGGGATTATGACGAAGTATCTGATAGATGAATCAGGATGTTTCAGACATGGCGAAGAGGGTGTTTTCAATGGAGAGGAATGCATTTTCATGGCACCGCCGGCAAGATTCGTCCCACATCTTATGGAAGAACTGTTTGATTGGATGGAACGAGAAAAAGAAGAAGTTCATCCATTGATCCTGTCCTGCGTATTTCATTATGAATTCGTATTTATTCATCCATTCGCAGATGGGAATGGACGCATGGCAAGGTTGTGGCATACTTGTCTTTTAGCAAATTGGAAGCCATTCTTTCAATACATTCCAATAGAAAGTCAGATTGAAAGATTCCAGGAAGAATATTACAATGTGATTGCACAATGCGATGTAAATGGTGATTCAAATCTATTTATCGAATTTATGTTGCGCCAGATTGATCAGATTTTAAAAGAAGTTCTGTTACAGTCAGAAGGGCAAAGGGAAAATATATCAGAATATGTAAAACGATTATTAGATGTTATGGAATACGAAGTTCCGTACACCGCAGTTACTCTGATGGAGTTGTTGGGGCTGAAGTCAAAGGAGTCATTTCGCAAGAATTATCTGAATCCGGCAATAGAACTTCAATTGATACGAATGACAGTTCCTGACAAGCCACGTAGCAGAAATCAGAGATATGTGAAAAGATAGATGTTGCTGGGCAAATATGAATGCGGATGCAGTAGCAGCACAGATTAAGAAACGGAACTACCTGGCGGCAATCAAGGAGTTTGTCGGTGAGATGTTAGATGAAAACGAAAGGTTCGGCAAGATGCCGAACCCTTTCACTGTATGTTAATTCTCTTTATTATCCACCAACAGCATATTAAGTTGTTCTAACCGTTTAAGATCCTTCTTTGTAAAAAGCAACTGATGGCGGAAGTTCTCTGTGTGTTCCTGTGGTTTTAAGGTGACTACGCATTTAAATGCACAAGGCATAAGGTCTGCACTGGAGATACCGCACAAGAGTCCCATTGTGAAATCTCGAAGTTCCAGAGGGTTGAAGATGTACAGAAGGTCTTCTTCCAGTGGGTTATATTGATTTACGAAAGAAAAGCGGATTAGCATATCACTATAAAGAACTCGTCCGGTGTAGAAAATTTCGCATAAAGAAACTTCTTCGGTTTGCATTTATCTGAAATTTATATAGAATATAGCTATTGGGCTTGATATTCAGGCCCTTTAAATAACTTTATGAATGTGGGGATTTTGACATGAAAGAAAAAAGAAGTAGCTTTTCCGGGTCGATAGGCTTCGTCTTAGCGGCAGCCGGAAGTGCTGTAGGTGTTGGTAATATCTGGAGATTCCCGTACCTCTGTGCGAAAGACGGAGGCGGATTGTTTCTCTTAGTTTATCTTGTACTTGTATTGACTTTTGGATTCGTATTGCTGACAACAGATGTTGCGATTGGAAGAAAGACTAAGAAAAATGCATTGAAAGCCTTTGAGGAGCTTAACCCGAAGTGGAAGTTTCTGGGACGTTTGACATTCCTCGTTCCAGTACTGATCATGACATATTATTCCGTTATCGGCGGTTGGATCACAAAATATCTGTTTGTATACCTTGTTTCTGATGGAATAGAAGCTGCGGCAGATGGATATTTCACATCCTTTATTACATCAGATATTGCACCGATCGTATTTATGCTGATCTTCCTTGCGCTGACAGCATGGATCGTATTTCGCGGTGTAGAGAAGGGGATTGAGAAATTCTCCAAGATTATTATGCCTGGATTGATCCTTCTGATCGTGATCATTGCAATCTTCTGTCTGACATTGACAAATACAGCGCCAGACGGAACTGTTCGTACAGGTATGCAGGGACTGGCTGTTTATCTGAAACCGGATTTCCACGGATTGACAGTGAAGCGTTTCCTCGAGATTCTTCTGGATGCGATGAGCCAGCTGTTCTTCTCTCTGAGTGTATCCATGGGAATTATGATCACATATGGTTCTTATGTGAAAAATGACATTGATTTGAATAAAGCGACAAATCAGATTGAGATTTTTGACACAGGTGTGGCAATTCTTGCCGGAATGATGATCATCCCAGCAGTATTTGTTTTCCTTGGAAATGACGGAATGGCTTCCGGCCCGAGTTTGATCTTCATCTCACTGCCGAAGGTATTTGATGCTATGGGAGTATTCGGACGCCCTGTAGCGATTGCATTCTTCCTAATGATGGGATTCGCAGCACTGACATCCTGCGTATCTGTCATGGAGACACTGGTTGCAAACGGTATGGAATTGTATCACAAACCACGTAAGAAAATGTGTGGAGTAGTTGGTATTTACTCCTTTATTACAGCGGTTTTGATCTGCCTTGGATATAACAAACTCTACTTCGAATTGAAGCTTCCGAACGGATCCGTAGGACAGCTGCTCGATGTTATGGACTATATCAGCAACAGCTTTCTGATGCCGTTTATTTCACTTCTGACAAGTATCCTGATCGGCTGGGTAATCGGACCGGATTGGATCATAGGAGAAGTAGAACGCAACGGAGAGAAATTCAAACGTGCAGGTATGTACCGCTTTATGATCCGTTATGTTGTTCCGGTCGTAATGCTTGTCCTGTTCCTTGTATCCACAGGATTCGCAGATTTAATTGCATAAATTACTGGATATTAAATGTTTGCGAATCCGGAAAGAAGACGTTACATTTTACGTTTCAACATTTCCGGATTTGCAGCATACTCCAGAGCTGTTTCCGCAGTGATTCGGTTTTCTTTGTATAGAGTCAATAGATCAGAATCCATAGAAACAATAAACCACCCGCTATTGGTCCTGATTATGATATATTAGACGTGATGAGTTGGTAGTGAGAGTGGAGCAAGCTGGTCTGCTTTCCATCAGCGATACGATTATATTAAAACAAAGGAGGACTTACTCGATGAGAGAAGTAAAAGCAGTAAAGATTAATGCAGCAGATTTTGCACCGTACGGAACATTTTGTAGCATGACAGAACCAGAGGGATATCCACTGGAGGGAGAGATTCATAAATTCTATCCGGACCGCATCTCAGGAACCTGTGTTGGAACAATGGCATTTTCACCGATTGAAGTTCGCAAGGACGAAAGAATTGTCAAGATGGCGGAATATCATACAACTACATGGGAAGGGATTGTTGCTCTTGATGACGACATGCTTATCCATGTTGCACCTGCTTCCGGCGGAACACCGGTTCCGGAACTTGCGAAGGCTTTCCTTGTACCAAAGGGATGTATGGTAAAGATCAATGCAGCGATCTGGCATCTGTGTCCACTTCCGGCGAATAATGAGGTACTTCATGCAATGATCGTACTTCCGGAATGTACTTATGCAAATGATTGTACGGTTGTTGAATTTGAAGAGAAAGATTGGTTTAAGATAATATTATAAAGATGAAACAGATTGATTTTGACCACGGAACAGTTACTGGGAATATTCTCGGAGCGGCGTTACCAATGCTTGTGGCTCAGATACTGAGTCTTTTGTACAACATTGTGGATCGGATTTATATTGCCAGGATTCCGTTCGTGGGAACAACAGCGCTTGGAGCAGTGGGCTTGTGCTTTCCGATTATTGTGATCATCACTGCATTCAGCAATTTATTTGGAAGTGGCGGAGCCCCGATATTTTCAATCAACAGAGGAAAAGGAAATATAAAAAGAGCGGAAACGATCATGAATACATCATTTTCAATGCTGTGTATTTGTGGAGTGGCATTGATGGTGATCGGAATGCTGTTCGCAAGTCCGATTCTGGTGTTGTTCGGGGCGTCGGAAGAAGGGCTGTCTTACGCATATCCATACATGATGATTTATTTGATCGGAACAGTCCCATCTATGATTGCAACAGGGATGAACCCATTTATTAATGCGCAGGGATATGCAACTTCAGGAATGTTATCGGTTACAATTGGAGCCGTTGCCAATCTGATTCTGGACCCATTGTTTATATTTGGATTGAATTTAGGCATAAAAGGAGCGGCGATCGCAACAATCATCTCCCAGACTTTATCGGCAGCATATGTATTTTATTTCTTGAGAAAGAAAGCGGAATTGAAAGTGCGGGTGCTGTCAAAAGGAGAATGGAAAGTATGTAGAGATGATGCGAAGAATATTGTGAGCCTTGGAAGTGCAGGGTTTATCATGCAGCTGACCAATAGTCTGGTAACAATATGTTGTAACAGCGTCTTATCAGGAATTGGCGGTGATGTATATATATCTGTTATGACGATCGTATCAAGTGTTCGTCAGATGGTGGAAACTCCGATCTATGCTATCAATGAAGGAACTTCTCCGATCTTGAGCTATAATTATGGAGCTCAGCGTCCGAAGAAAGTCAAGAAAGCTATCTGCGTATTGACTTGTATGATATTGATCTATACAGCAATTACGTGGAGCGTGATTATTTTCGAACCGGAATTTCTGATCGGAATTTTCAGCACAGACAGTGAATTACTTGCCGATTGCGTAGAAGCACTGAAACTTTATTTCGCAGCATTTATATTTATGGATCTGCAGTATGTTGGGCAGACGGTTTTCAAATCATTGAACAAGAAGAAGCAGGCGATTTTCTTCTCGCTACTTAGAAAAGTATTTATCGTTGTACCGTTTACATATTTGTTCCCATATGCATTTCACATGGGGACGAGAGGGGTGTTCTTAGCAGAGCCTATATCTAATGTGATTGGTGGAAGTTTGTGCTTTATTACAATGCTGATAATGCTGAAAAGATCTATTTGACATAAGAAAAAAGAAATAGGTTAAAACAGTCTTGACAAACCTACCTAAGCGGTGTATATTATCAAAATGAACAGCGTTCATTATAAATTCACAATACAGAAATGAGATATCGGAGGTGAGATCGTGAATCATCTTGCTACTTCAAAAGAAGACATATTAGCTGCCAGCAGAGATCTGATAAAGGAGAATGGATGGGCTGCCGTAAGTATACGGGCTGTTGCGTCCCGATGTTCTGTATCAGCAGGTACTATTTATAATTATTATGAATCCAAGGCAGATTTGCTCAGTGATACAATAGAGAGTATTTGGTATGAAATCTTTTTTCACCCGGAGGATGAACAGGTCTTTCACGATGTCGAATCTTGTATTTCATGGATCTATGAACGATTAGAATACGGTAATCGTCAGTTTCCAGGGTTCTTCTCATTACATTCATTTGGTTTTATGAGAGATGAAAAAACAAGTGGGAAGAAAAGAATGATGAAGACATGGGGACATATTCTGAATGGATTATGTGAGGTCTTAGAAAATGATCCAAAGGTCCGTGCAGATGTATTTGACCAGGAATTTACAGAGAAAAAGTTTGCAGACATACTGTTTTCTCTGATTCTGGTGTCGATGATCCGGCAGGATTATGATCCATCATCTGTATTGATGCTTGTAAAGAAAACGTTGTATTAAAATTCTCCCACAATTGCTGTGGGAAATTTTTTGAACGAAAATGAACAATGTTCATGTACGCATAGTTATGTGTGATTGTAATTGTGCAGGTCTGCTTTATCAGAACAACATAATTCAATATAATCAAAAGAAAGAAGGATATTTATTATGCAGGCAATAGTAGAAACTTTATTTGACGCCGTGTATTTAATCTCGGTAATTACAATCGGAATCTTGATGATCCGTAAGAGCAAAGGAAACCGTCAGTTCACCATGTTTGGAATCATGGCAGTTCTTTTAGGAAGTGGAGATGCATTCCACCTGGTTCCACGTGCATTTGCACTTTGTACAACAGGTCTTGAGAATTTCACTGTACAGTTAGGATTAGGTAAATGGATCACATCTGTTACAATGACAATCTTTTATGTTATTCTTTACTATATTTGGCGTGAACGTTATCAGATCAAAGGACACAATGCAACTACAGCAGCGATCTATGTACTCGCAGGATTAAGAATTGTTCTGTGTATGATGCCGCAGAATGAATGGCTCAGTGCAGAAGCACCGCATTCCTGGGGCATTTACCGTAATATTCCGTTTGCACTGATGGGATTACTTATCATCGTTTTATTTTACAAAAGTGCAAAAGAAAGAAACGACCAGTCTTTCCGCTGGATGTGGATGACGATCGTCTTAAGCTTTGCTTTCTATATCCCGGTTGTACTGTGGGCTGATGTTGTTCCGATGATCGGAATGCTGATGATTCCGAAAACATGTGCATATGTATGGACAGTGCTGATCGGTTACAGGGCAATGAAAGAGGAAATAGCTTAAGGATAATGCGAAGGAAAGCAGCAGACAATGAAAGAACTTGTTATCCGTTTCCTGTAGAAAAAAATAGACATAAAAAAACATGACATGATATAATTAAAAACAACAGAAAACATTGAAGATGAAGAGGCAACAGTAAATGGAAAAGGGAAGTCCCGGTTCTAAACAGACAAAAAGATACAGTTGGATCATTGGCTTGCTTATTTTTATAACAGCACTTCTTTTGGGCTGTATTATTGTAAAGAACATAGAGAAAGAAAAAAAGACAGCAGCTTCTTATACTGCACAAAGTACAGTAAAGCGGATCAATGCACAATTAGATCAGTATGTTGAACTTTCAGAATTTCTTGAAAACGTGATTCTTGCAGGATATAATCTGAATCAGACTACATTCTCAGAATTGGCAGAAATGCTTCCGAATGAAGCAGGTGTTGTAAAAGCATTCGAACTCGCACCGGAAGGGGTTATTACTGATATTTTCCCAAAGCAGGGAAATGATCAGGCTTTTGAAAGGCACAAGCGTTTTCTTCTTCAAGTAATTCACCTCTGTTTAAGCATCGTATATTTTCGCAATGCCATATTATAGCACAGAAATCGAAAGATTGAGTGAAATCTGTGAAAAAAACAGGAAAATTGGATGGGGAAGTGATTAGGCAGAAAAGTTGCTTCTTGCTACACAATTCCTTAAGTGATATACTGAACTAGAGAAAAAATAATCCGTGTGGAATTACAGTTTCGGTTTTACACGGATTTTTAGAAAATGAGTAGTTAGTTAAAACTAACCAAGAAAGGAGATGCGTAAATGGAAATTTTTCTTGGGATACTGATTCCGTTCATTGGAACAATGCTTGGTGCAGCATGCGTGTTTTTTATGAAAAAAGCACTTAAAAAACAGGTGCAACGTGCACTTGCAGGATTTGCCGCAGGGGTAATGGTTGCAGCATCCATCTGGAGTCTTTTGATTCCGGCAATTGAACAATCTGAAAATATGGGAGCTTTATCATTTTTCCCGGCAGTAGTCGGTTTTTGGATCGGTGTGTTGTTTTTGCTTGCGCTGGATCATTTGATTCCACACCTTCATGTAGGAAGTGAACAGTCAGAAGGACCTAAAAGTAAGCTTGGGCGTACAACGATGATGGTACTGGCGGTTACACTGCATAATATTCCTGAGGGGATGGCAGTTGGTGTAATGTATGCAGGTCTTCTTGCAGGAAATACAAAGATTACAGCAGCAAGTGCGCTTGCTTTATCACTTGGAATTGCAATTCAGAATTTCCCAGAAGGAGCAATTATATCTCTGCCGCTTAGAGCCGAAGGAGAAAGTAAGGGGAAGGCATTTTTTGGAGGTGTGCTTTCAGGTGTGGTTGAACCAGTTGGAGCAGTACTTACAATCATTGCTGCGCAGTTGATAATCCCGGCATTACCATATTTACTGAGCTTTGCAGCAGGAGCAATGCTTTATGTTGTGGTTGAAGAACTGATTCCGGAAATGTCGCAAGGGGAGCACTCTAATATCGGTACAGTTTTCTTTGCGGTTGGGTTCAGTTTGATGATGGTTCTGGATGTGGCGTTGGGGTGATAGAGTATCTCAAAAGTACAAAATGGAAATATGAAGAAGTGAGAAATTCATAAAAATTCAGGCTCATAATCTCCGTTAATGGGGAGATTGTGAGCCTGTCTGTGTTTACAACACTTGATTATTTGCAATTTTCGATTGCTCATCTATACTTTAACGTTTTACACATGCAAAAACAAGTACGTACCTTTTTATAACTATACACTCTAAAATGTATGTGTTATTATAAAATTGGAGGTGAATGTGAAATGAAGACAAAAGATGAACTTCCTGTTTGTCCGGTAGCAACGGCCGTGTCCATTATAGGTGGAAAATGGAAACTTTTGATTATACGTAATTTAAAAGAACGTCCCTGGCGTTTTAATGAACTGCAGAGAGATATTGAAGGCATTTCACAGAAGGTACTGACAGATAGTCTCAGGCAAATGATTGATGACGGGCTTGTTTATCGGCACGATTATCAGGAGATTCCGCCAAAAGTAGAATATGGATTAACGGAACTTGGAAAAGAAATGCTGCCAATTATAGATGCACTGGCCGATTTTGGGAATTATTATAAATCAATCATAGATTGATTCTTTATTAGGAATTTAAACAACATAGAAATCAGAATTTTTTTATGAAGTTTCCAATATTAATTTATACAGGAGATATTATGAAAATTACTTACATTAACCACAGTGGATTTTTACTTGAAACCAAAGATTGCTACTATATTTTTGATTATTATAAGGGTGAATTACCGCACCTTGATAAGGAAAAAGAAGTAATCGTTTTTTGTAGTCACTTCCATAAGGATCATTTTAACCCTCAAATTTTTGAGATTCTTGATGATATGGGGATGACTTATCAGGCAGTCCTGGCGAATGATATACGAAAAAGAAATCATTTGACAGATATGAAGATTACATATGTTTATCATGATCAGACTTATAATCTGGATAATGATACCAAAGTTGATACATTGCTGTCTAACGATAGTGGTGTAGCATTTATTGTCAAAACAAAGGAAGGTACCATTTATCATGCCGGCGACTTAAATGACTGGTATTGGGATGGCGAGCCGAAAGCTGATAACCAGAGACTTACTTCAGCATATCGTGCAGAAATCAGGAAAATTAAGGGTATGCATTTTGATGCAGCATTTGTTCCTTTAGATCCGAGGCAGGAAGATCACTATGCCGACGGAATCCTGTATTTCCTTAAAAATGTAGATTGCAATGTCATTTTTCCAATGCATTACTGGAATGATGCCAATGTAATTAAGCGGTTTATTACTGAATATCCGCAATATAAGTCACGTATTAAAGACACAGAATGTACAAAAGGAGAAGAATTATTTGACATAAGAAAAAAGAAATGCTATTCTAATAAATAGAAAGGTGCTACTGATGACGGTTCGCCTGATGAAAAAATGTTTGATTAAAAATAACCGCTCATGTTTTGCAAGGACGATGGGCGGTTATTTTTGCGTCTTGGAATCATGCTTTCCACGCACGTAACCAAGACTATAAAAAGTCGCACACAGTGAGATCACTGCAATCAGGTCAGTAATGGTCAGCATAGGCTAATTCTCCTTTTCAAGATTTCTCAAAAGAGACATTCTTTGTTCATACAGAAATTTAATTAGGAAACAGAGGTAACCCAAAATGTGCTAATTTTAGATAACAAAAAAATAAGAGAAATCCTTGAACTAAGGATTTCTCTTACATTCTATCAATGCGGAAGAGGAGACTTGAACTCCCACAGGATAAAACTCCCACTAGAACCTGAATCTAGCGCGTCTGCCATTCCGCCACTTCCGCTCGACACAAACTATCTTATCATAGAGCCTGCGTTTTGTAAAGTCTAAAAATTAAATTCTATATATTGTTCGAATAATTCAGATTTATCAGAAAACTTTAATAAAATTTTTATTGACTCCGAGATGGATTTGTATTATAGTTTCTCGTTGATATTTTGCAACTGTTCAGAGGTTGGCTCTGAACAGTTACGATATTTTGAAGAAAAATAACAGTGGGAGGAAGAGATATATGACATTTTATCAGGAGTTACAGCTCAGTTCAGTTGCATCTAAGCAGCTGATCAAAGCGACAGAAGACAAGAAGGAAAGGTATCGCCACATTCTTATTTATAATTTTAAAGTCTATCTTGTAATGGCATTTTGTGTGGCGGTAGTTTCTTTATACAGTCATTTCACAGGGAATAACAACAGTGTAGTAGGCGTTACAGTGCTTCTTGCGGTGCTTGTTCTTCGACAGGCAGATTTTGGGATTCGTACAACGCACGGATTGGCCTCCATCGTCGGAATCTTTGGAATATTGATTGCAGGACCGAAGCTTTCGAATATGGTGTCACCGGTTCCGGCATTCTTTATTAATATAGTATGTATTTTGCTTCTTATGATTCTGGGATGTCACAATGTGATCATGTACAATCATTCTACATTTGTTCTTGGATATCTTCTTCTCCAGGGATATGATGTGACCGGACAGGAGTACTTGTATCGCGTGGCTGGCCTTTTGGTTGGAATGGTATTATGTATGGCAATCTTCTATAAGAATCAGAAGAACAGACCGTATAGAAGATCATTTCTTGATTTGTTCCGCGAGTTCAATATTAACTCCGCAAGAAACAGATGGTACATTCGTCTTTCATTAGTTGTTTCCAGTGCAATGTTATTCATGTCATTGCTTGGACTTCCGAGAGCAATGTGGGCGGGGATCGCAAGCATGTCTGTTTGTCTTCCATTCCCGGATGACTGTAAAGAACGAGCAGGAAAGAGAGCTGCATTTAATATAGTAGGATGTCTGTTATTTGTTATCCTGTATTTGGTGCTTCCGGAGTCAATGTATCCATACATCGGAATGATCGGAGGAATTGGAGTCGGATATTCTGCAGGGTATGCATGGCAGACAGCATTTAATACATTTGGTGCATTGTCGATTGCATCCGGCTTGTTCGGAATGCCGTATGCGGTAGCGCTTCGTATTGGGGCAAATGTATTTGGCGCGGCATACACGATGGCATGCAATAAGATTCTGCCGAGACTGGCAGCAGTGTTTGAGCAGAGAAGAGAACAGGTTAGTGAATAATCTAAGTTGTTTGAAATAGTAATTTATTCGAATGAAAATGGAGTGAGAACTGAGGCAATATAATTTACCTCAGTATCTCACTCCATTTTTCGTACAAACGATCCAGTGACCAGGCGGCATTGGCCGGGCTGGTGGAAGGAAGCACAAGGATGTCTCTTTCGGTCAGCGGCTGCTGATATTTCTTATAAAGAGCTCCGGCTTTATTTCCGTTTGCATAGATTTGTCGAATCTGACAATGATCTAAGATTTGTTTCAAATCAGTTGGTGTCACATTCTTGATACTGCTGTCACTGGATCCTTTGATATCACAGCTTTGAATAACATCCCAGATGGCGATATGGTGGCGGAGCAACATGGCCGTTTTCTCTTCAACTGTCTGCGGAGTTTCCTCCTCACAAAGTTTTGCCAACAATTTCCAGAATCGATTTTGTTTATGTCCGTAGTAGAAATTATTTTCCCGTGATTTTACAGAAGGAAGAGTTCCAAGAATCAGAATCTCGGAGTCTTCATTATATATTGGTTCAAAGGAATGGGTAATGTGTTCATATTCCATGGTTGTACTCACTTTCTGATGGTTTGGAGTAAGTTTTATAACAAGTATAGTGTCTTGAGGAGATTGTGTCAATGATACTGTTTGCGTTGCTGGTCGCACACCGTGTGAACAGTAACTGCTACAAAGCGCAACGTCGCATTTACACAAAGGTTGCTTTTACCTGCGTAATGGATTATACTAGTCTGACAGGGAATTTTGAAACGGAGGATTTTACAATGAAAATTGCAGTAACTTATGACAACGGAAATATTTTCCAGCATTTTGGAAAGACAGAGACTTTCAAAGTGTACGAAGTGGAAGATAATAAGGTAGTTTCCAGTGAAGTGATCGGTTCTAATGGGGAAGGACACGGAGCACTGGCAGGACTGCTTGCAGAACAGAATGTAGATGTTCTGATCTGTGGAGGAATCGGCGGAGGTGCACAGACTGCACTTGCAGAGGCCGGCGTTGAATTATGTTCAGGAGCACAGGGAGATGCGGATCAGGCAGTAGAGGCATACCTGAAAGGTGAGCTTGTATCCAGAGGAGCTACTTGTGATCATCATCACCATGAGGAAGGACATTCTTGTGGAGATCATGAAGAGGGACATTCTTGTGGAAGCAGCTGCGGTGGCGGATGCGGATCACACACTACAATGGAAGGAAAGAATGTTGGAAAGAAATGCCGTACACATTACAAAGGAACATTCAATGACGGAACTCAGTTTGATTCTTCTTATGATCGTGGAGAGCCGCTTGAGTTCGTATGCGGTGCAGGACAGATGATCAAAGGATTTGACGCAGCAGTAGCTGATATGGAAGTTGGTCAGGTAGTAGACATCCATCTGATGCCGGAAGAAGCTTATGGAATGCCGAATCCGGAAGCTATCTTCACAGTAGAGATTGCAGAACTCCCGGGATCTGAAGACCTTGAAGTGGGACAGCAGGTTTACCTGTCCAATCAGTATGGACAGCCATTTCCGGTAAAGGTAACAGCTAAGGAAGAGACAACAATCACTTTCGATGCAAACCATGAGATGGCAGGAAAAGAACTGAACTTCAAGATTGAGCTTGTATCAGTAGAATAAAAAGTAAATAGAAGTAATTAGAAATTCCAGTAAGAAATATCTAATAAGAAACATAAAGAGAGGGCAGTGCTTCAACGATTGAGAAATCGTGAAGTACTGCCCTCTCTCTGTAATTGCAGGTAAAGATTTAAATTGCTACGGATTTACACTATCACTCACAATCTTTCCATCCATAATGCGGACAACACGATCAACCTGATTAGCAATTTCATCATCATGTGTAATGATAATAACTGTTCTTCCAGACTCATGAAGATCTTTCAGAATATTCATGATCTCGATAGTCGACTTACTGTCCAGGTTACCGGTCGGCTCATCGGCAAGGATGATCGGCGGCTGTGCGGCAATTGCTCTGGCTACAGCGACACGTTGCTGCTGTCCACCGGAAAGCTGGTTCGGTCTGTGATCCATACGATTTTCCAGTCCAACTTTCGATAGAGCTTCCCCGGCAATCTCTTTTCTTTGCTGCTTTCCAAGTCCGCGATAGATCAGTGGGAGTTCTACATTTCCAAGTGCATCCAAGTTTGGAATCAAATTAAATCCCTGAAAGATGAAGCCGATCTTGTGATTGCGGATATCAGACAGTTCATTGTCTGAGAGATTGGCAACATCTTTTCCGTCCAGAAAATATTCCCCGGAATCAGGTGTGTCAAGACAGCCGAGCATATTCATAAATGTAGATTTACCAGAACCGGAATGTCCGACAATGGCAATAAATTCCCCCTGGTTGATCTCAAGAGAAACATCATCCAGTGCGCGGACTTCATTTTCTCCAGGATTGTAGATCTTGTACATATTTTTAACACGAATGAGTGGCTCCATAATAACCTCCTTAAAAAATAAAATAAATAACTCAATAAGAACTCTAATTTCCAAAATAAGCATTGAGTCCAAGAACCAGACCATCAGCCAGACTATTTAGTGTGGAATCACTGTGGTCAGAGCTTGCATTTCCAAGTTCCATATCAACAGACGGAATTGTACTATAAGAAGTCTGTGTCAGATCAATATTCATAGAACCATTTTGGTAAATGGTCATTCCTTCTGTACGAAGTCCTTCTACAAGAGAGACCCCAAGTGCATCATGTTCCTGCCAGTGGGAAGCGACAGGTTCCATACTTTTCAGACCATCCGGCACAGAAATGTAGAAACAGCCTTTGTCATATCCCAATCCATCTCCATCCCAGTGGAGTGAGATGTGACAGTCAGCTACATTGTTACAGAGTACGGTGCGGGCAACGTTATCAAGCTGGACATCGTCGCCAGTTCTCACCATAAGGACATCATATCCTTGAGCAAGCAGCTTATCTTTCAGAATCTGAGCCATCTGAAGTGTAACAGTGCTTTCAGCAGTTCCATCGTTAAACGTCATTCCCCCGGAAACAGCAGTCGCATAAGTTGCACCCTGAGCAGTGCTTCCGCCGGTTGTCTTTGCAGAACCATCTGGGTGACACTGCGTCTTTACAGAAGCACCACCAGAAGTTCCATGCCCGGCATTCACGCCAATGACGATATCCTTACGGTTAGAATCTGCAAGATAAATAGTAGCTGTTCCAGAATTAATCGCAGAAAAGTCTGCATACTGCCAGGAAGAATCAAAGCTGATCTCCTGTCCATTGCTGTAAAGAGCCGCTGCGCCGGTCAGCGGTTCCTGCTGAGTTACGGATTCAGATTCAGAAGCAGATGCGTTGGCGGCATCAGCAGAAGAAGTTTCATCTACAGTTTCATTTTCAGAATCTGATGAGATAGAAAAATCATCCGCTGTCTTGGGTGGTGCTTTAGTACCCTGCGCCTGCGCCGTGTCCGTACTGGATTTGTGCTGTATGGTACCGCATCCGGTCAGGCAGTAACACAGGAGAACGGCACAAGAGAATCGAAAAAATAGGTTTTTCAATTTCAATCTCCTTTATGATAAATATTACTGTTCTCATTGTATCATAATCATTTTCCAAATAGGGAAAATTCAGATAAAATTAAGGTTTCAAAAAGGAAAATATAATGTAAAAAATTCAAGGCGATTGCATAATCATTTTGATTGCGATAGACTACAAGAGAAAGAATATCATAGTTAGGGAGTTTTGCCTGCCAATAGCATATAGTGTGGCGGGAGTTCTAGTGCTACGCAATTTGCATAATCATAATATACGAGGACAATATATATGGAAGAACAACAAGAAAAAACGCAAGGGAAAAAACAAGATAAAAAATTGTGGAAGATTTTCTGGTCAACCTTTTACTTAAGCGCGTTCACATTTGGTGGAGGTTATGTGATCGTCAGCCTGATGAAGAAAAAGTTCGTAGATGAATATCATTGGATTGAGGAAGAAGAAATGTTGGATCTTGTGGCGATCGCGCAGTCGGCACCGGGAGCAATCGCAGTGAACGGAGCAATCGTGATTGGGTATAAACTGGCTGGAATTGCGGGGATTCTGACAGCAATTGCCGGGACAGTAATCCCACCATTTCTTATTATATCGATACTTTCTGCCGGTTATCAGGCATTTCGAAGTAACCAGATCATCAGCTTAATGCTCGAAGGAATGCAGGCCGGAGTGGGCGCCGTGATCGCATCTGTGACATATGACATGGGTGCCGGAATCGTGAAGAAGAAAGATGCTTTGTCATACGTACTTATGGTCGGGGCATTTATAGCTTCCTGCATATTTGAGGTAAATGTAGTCTATGTGATTCTGATCTGTGGAATTGTCGGAGTACTCCGCGCATTAATTGAGAAAAAGATCACGAAGAAAGGAAGTGAAGAGAAATGATTTATTTGAAATTGTTTTTAAGCTTTCTTCAGATTGGAATGTTCAGCTTTGGCGGCGGTTATGCGGCGATGCCTCTGATCCGGGAACAGGTAGTGTCGCAGCACGGCTGGCTTACGATGACAGAATTCACAGATTTGATCACGATTTCCCAGATGACACCTGGGCCAATTGCGATCAATGCGGCAACATTTGTCGGCAGCAAGATTGCGGGAGTTCCGGGATCTGTTGCGGCGACCTGTGGGTGCATTCTGCCGTCTTGTATTATCGTAACTTTGATCGCATGGTTTTATTTAAGATATAAGAAAATGAAAATGTTCCAGAGCGTGCTGGAATCCCTAAGACCGGCAGTTGTTGCATCATTGATCGCATCCGCAGGAATCGCAATTCTGCACACTGCATTCTGGACAGATGGAATTGTGCAGTTTGCGGCGACAAAATGGTCTATGGTGGTGATCTTTGGAATCTGTCTGTTATTGCTTCGTAAGACAAAACTGAATCCGGTGGTTGTGATGATGCTTGCCGGAGTGATGAACGTGGCAGTAAGATATGCAGCCGGATAAAATAGCGAATCCATGCAGGTTCCGGTAAAGAAATGTGAATAGGTGAAAAATATGCAGACTTATGTGGAAAACATTTCAAAGTTCATGGTATATTGTGAATAACTTTCATGGTATACTGTACATACGTTGTAAAGATAAGAACAGGAGAGCGAAATGAGCGAACAGAACAATCAGAACATACAAGAATCACAGACACCGCACAAGCGTCGTGTGAGATATAAAGGAAAATACCCGAAGAAATTCGAGGAGAAATATAAAGAGTTACAGCCGGAGAAATACAAGGATACAATCGCGCATGTAATCCAGAAGGGAAATACTCCTGCCGGAATGCACATTTCTATCATGGTAAATGAGATCCTGGATTTCCTGAAAATCCAGCCGGGTGAGACTGGATTCGATGCGACACTCGGATACGGTGGACATACGAAAGCAATGCTGGAATGTCTGAAAGGTGAGGGGCACATCTATGCAACAGATGTTGACCCGGAAGAGTCTGCGAAGACAAGAAAACGTCTGGCAGATCAGGGATTCGGAGAAGACATTTTAAGTATCCGTCTGCAGAATTTCTGCACGATCGATGAGATTGCAAAAGAAGTTGGAGGATTTGATTTTATCCTTGCAGATCTTGGAGTTTCCTCTATGCAGATCGACAATCCGAAGAGAGGATTTTCCTTCAAAGTTGACGGACCGCTGGATCTGCGACTGAACCAGGAGAAGGGAATCAGCGCAGCAGAGCGCCTTGATAACATTTCCGAGGAAGAGCTTGCCGGAATGCTTTACGAGAATTCAGATGAGCCATACTGCGAAGAGCTGGCGAAAGCGATCACAACAGAGATCCGCAAGGGCAATCGCATTGATACAACAACAAAGCTTAGAAATGTCATCGAGAAGACTTTAGATTTCCTTCCAAATAATAAAGAAAAGAAGGACATTATCAAAAAGACTTGCCAGAGAACATTCCAGGCACTTCGTATTGATGTCAATAATGAGTTCGAAGTGCTGTATGAATTCATGGAGAAACTCCCGGGAGCATTAAAACCGGGCGGAAGAGTAGCAATTCTTACATTCCATTCTGGAGAGGACAAGCTTGTAAAGAAAGCACTCAAAGCAGGATATAAAGAAGGAATCTATTCCGAATATGCGAGAGATGTTGTGCGTCCGTCAGCGCAGGAATGTGCACAGAACGGAAGAGCAAGATCTACGAAGATGCGCTGGGCCGTGAAGGCGGAATAGTTGACTTCAATATAATGAAATGTTATAGTTAGTCAGAAATAATAGCGTTCGGTGCTGTTTGATCAGAGAATATATTTCCATATCCTGATCGAAACAGGTAAAAGGGAAACAGGTGTAAGACCTGTACGAACTCGTCACTGTGAGCAGAGATGCGGTCTTCTTAGAAATTAGATTTCAGAAGACCGCTCCTATACAGACAAGTGTGGAGAGTCCGCACATCCACTGGGAGACCGGGAAGGTGTTCTGTATAGAAGATCTGTAAGTCAGGAAACCTGCCGGCCGTTGGTGCGGGGAATATACGAATTCCAGATCACGAGTAATTGATTGTACCGAAAGAACCATTCTTACTGTTCGCATTACGTGTGACCAGCAATCATTCATTTGATTCAAGATAATTCTATCCATTTTCCGTATTTTATAATTCACAACTTAATAGGAGACAAAAAAGAAATGAAAAATAAGAGCAGATGGCTTGCGCTTATGCTGACAGGTTCTATGGTGATTTCACCATTGTCTTATACAAGAACATATGCGGCAGAAAATGAGCAGCAGTGTGAGACAAATTTACAGGAAACTGTTGAGGTGGAAGAAGCTGATCCAGATAAGAAACAAGATGAGAGTCAGACAGAAGACGCAGGAAATGTTAAAGAAGATAAAAGAAATGACGATTTAACAAAAGAAGATCAGAAAGAGGAATCTGATAAAGTTGATAATTCTTCGGATAAATCAGATAATCAGAATTCAATCGAAGCAGAAACAAAACCAAATTTAGAGAATAACTCAGAAAATAATTCAGAAAACAACTTAGAAAATAACTCAGAAGAGAAAGATACAGAAACCACCGGGAAAAATCCAGGCACAACTGTCTCAGATCAGGTTGCGGACGAAAAAACTGATAACAAGGATACACAGATAAAAGATGAGACAGGCAAGTCAGAACCTTCTACGGATTCTAACGATTCTACGAATACTCCGGAACCGGAACTTCCGCCACTGCAGGAGGCGCCTTCTGTAACAGGAGAATCTGTGAAGGTAGTAAAAGAAGACGCTGAAGAGTTCAAGATGTTCAAGGTCAGTGAATCAACAGTTGTTGAAAAGGATGGCGAACTTGATATCACGATCAAGACAAACAACACAGGATTTGATGCGCTATATCTTGGTTCAAAAGATGATTTGTTGAAGGCATCTGTTATAGAAAGAACACAGGATGAAGAAGGTGCATGGACATTTCATTTCAATGTACCGAAAGAAAAAGCAGGTCAGACAATTCCGGTATCTTTGAGAAAGTCAAAAGATCAGACCTGGTATGACAAACAGTACTTATGGATGTACATTCCGAATCCGGGAGAAACCTCAACACCGGATCCGGCACCAACTCCAACTCCGACACCGGAAGCAACAGTAGCAAACGGAATCTACAGTATGGACGTAACTTCCAGTTCTTCCATGTTTAAAGTAGTGGATTGTATTCTGACAGCAAAAGACGGAAAAATGAGTGCTGTGCTTATATTAAGCGGAACCGGTTACGGCTATCTGTATATGGGAATAAAGGAAGAGGCTGCAAGCGCAGATCAGTCATCCTGGATTCCATATCAGGTGAATGAAGAAGGAAAATATACTTATACTGTTCCGGTAGAAGCGTTGGATAAGGAAATCGCAGTAGCAGCCTATTCCATTAAAAAAAGAATCTGGTATGACAGAACGCTGACTTTCCAGTCAGAGACAATGAAGAAGATTGCCGATCTTAATTCTACAGATTCTGAGAATAAAGGTGATTCCGGAAACAACGGAAACACAGGAAATTCCGGAACTACTGGTGGTTCCAACAATACAGGTAATACAGGAACAAACAATTCTGCTTTCCCAGGCGGTTCTGTATCTGGAACTAATTCAGGAAAAACAGATGGAAATGACGGAAAAGCAGATAATGTATCAAAATACGAATCCGATACAAGTGGTTCTACTTCTCATGTAGACAGTGGAACAACACTGAAAGACGGTGTATACACTCCGGATCGTTTTACCTGGTCCGGTGGAACAGGTAAGGTTCAGATTACTTGTAATAAAGTGACGATCCAGAATGGACAGGCTTATGCAACACTCGTGTTCAGCAGTGATCATTATCAGTATGTGAAAGCGAACGGAAATAAGTATTACACAACAAAGGGCGGCGGGGCAGCGACAGTTGTTATCCCGGTTGCATTGAATCAGAACAATAAGATTATTGGAATGACAGATAAAATGTCTGTCGCACATGAGATAGAATATACGATTTTCATTTATCTTGCAGCGGCGAATGGAGGAACATCTGCAAACGGAACAGATGCTTCAACAAGCAGTAACCAGAAGCTGGATGAAAAAGCACCTGAAATCATAGGTTTGGAATATCAGTCAGAGACAAAGCTTGACTATGCAGAATATTTCAAGATTTATCATTATGATCAGGGGATTGTACTTCTTGAAATCGATATGACGAAGGACACAGCAAGAGACCCTGAAAAAGCAGAGGAAACAAAGTCTGAAAATGAGAAGTCTGCAGAAGATAAAGAGAAGTCTTCCAAGAAGAAAGTAGCTTCTGTTACAATCAATAGATCAGAAGATTCTAAGAACTCAGATGCAGAAAGCAAAGTAGATGCTTCTGCCGAGGAATCCGCAGCTTCGGATAACAACGGCACAAGCGAACAGGAACTGGCAGCAGAGCTTTACAAGGGAAATGTTGTGAAATATCTGATCGTTCCGGAGGATGTGGAAGTTCCGGTTGGTCTTGAGCAGGATATGATCATTGTGAAAAAACCGACAGATCATACTTATGCAGAGTCTGATGAGATTCTGAATATGATGAAAGATCTCGATCTTCTTGATAATATTGCGGCAGTTGGAATGAAGAGCAAAGACTGTACAGTATCCGAGATTGCTGATAAGATGAAAGCAAAAGACGGAGAGAAGAATGCTGAAGTTGCATATGCAGGAACAGCGGACAAGCTGAAGTTGAAGAACCTTGTGAAGAGTGAAGTGAATCTTGCTTTGTTTACAGGAGATATTCTTCCAAGAGAAGATTCTGAGGAAAATGCAGCGAAAGATACTGACAAAATAGTAGATAAAGACAGTAAAGATACAAAAGAGACTCTGACAGTAGAAGAGAAGACGGAACAGTTCGAAGAGCTGACAGAAAAGCTTGCAATGCTTGGAATTCCGGTACTCGTTGATCGTTCTTCCGAGGAAAAGACAGAACTTGGAAAGCAGGAGTGGATCAAGGTTTACGGTGTTCTCTACGGATGTGAAGAGCTGACGAACGAGAAGTTTGATGCGGCAGTAGCAGCGGCAGAGAAATAGGAGAGAAAAATAGAATGAAGATAAGAAGATGCAGAATCACAGCGTTAATGCTTTCAGCTGCACTTCTGCTCGGAGGCTGCGGTTCTACCGCAGCCTCCGGTGGAAACAGCGGTAATAATTCAGCAGGTACAGATGTAACAAAGGATAAGACCAAAGATGTAGCCGACAAGACAAAAAAAGCACCGGAGATTGAAGGACTTACTTATGAATCTACAATGGATCTGACTTACGCGACAGAATTCGATGTATACTATTATAAGGATGGATATAAGTTGATCGATGTCCATGAAGATAAGCAATATCTGATTGTTCCGGAAGGTGAAGAAGAACCGGAAAATCTGGCGGATGATATTGTTGTGATCCAGCAGCCGACAGAGAATATTTATATGGCGGCGACAGCATCCATGTCTCTGTTTGATGCAATCGGCGGAATTGACAAGGTAAAATTCTCCGGACTTGAGGCTTCCGGCTGGTATGTAGAGAGTGCAAAGGAAGCAATGGAATCCGGAGCGATGACATTTGCGGGAAAATACAGCGAACCGGATTATGAGACTCTCGTTGACGGAGACTGTGATCTGGCAATCGAATCAACGATGATCCTTCATACACCGAAGGTACAGGAAATGATCGAAGATCTTGGGATTCCGGTATTTGTAGACTACTCCAGTTATGAGTCACATCCGCTTGGAAGAACCGAGTGGATCAAGCTTTATGGGGCGCTTCTGAATAAAGAGGAAGAAGCGGATACATTTTTTGACCAGCAGGCTCATGTGATCGAGGAACTGAAAGGATTCGAAAACACGGAAAAGACGGTTGCTTATTTCTATGTGAGTACAGATGGTTCAATCGTTGTGAGAAAATCTGACGATTATATTCCGTCAATGATCGAAATCGCAGGTGGAAGATATGCGTTCAAAGATCTGAAGAATCCGGACAGCAACGCACCATCTGTTAAATTGACGATGGAGGAATTCTATGCGACTGCTGTAGATGCAGATTATCTGATCTACAACGGGACGATCGACGGACAGATAAATAGTATCAGTGAGTTGGAAGCAAAGAATGAATTGTTCTCTGAATTCAAGGCGGTGAAAGACGGGAATGTCTGGTATACCGGAAAGAACTTATATCAGGCAACAGATACAGTCGGAGAGCTGATCAAAGATATGCATCTGATGCTGACAGACGGTGATGCATCTCAGATGACATTTCTTGAAAAGATGGAGTAGAAGAATGGAGCAGACAAGTTTTCATCAGGAAAATTTCAGACGGCGTACAAGATACACAGCGGTATTTCTGATTCTTGCAGCAATATTTTGTGTTGTGACAGTGCTAAATATCAATACCGGAAATGTTCATATTCCGGTGCCTAAGATTCTGCGCATTCTCTTTCTGAAAGAAGGAGCTGCGACAGAGTACAATATTATATGGAAGATCCGTCTTCCGAGAATTCTGATGGCAGCGCTGCTTGGTGGTGCATTGTCTCTTTCAGGCTTTTTGCTGCAGACATTTTTTTCTAATCCTATTGCCGGACCTTTCGTTCTCGGAATTTCTTCCGGAGCGAAAATGGTCGTGGCACTTACAATGATCGTGTATTTGAAATATATCGGAAGATTTTCTTCGTATACACTGATTCTTGCAGCATTTATCGGGTCGCTGATCTCGACAGGATTTATCCTTCTGATGTCGAAAAAAGTGCAGCATATGGCGTCTCTTCTTGTCGGGGGGATCATGATCGGATATATCTGTTCGGCTATCACAGATTTTGTTGTGACATTTGCGGATGATTCTGATATTGTGAATCTGCACGGATGGTCACAGGGAAGTTTTTCCGGAATGAGCTGGAGCAATATTCGTGTGGCAGCAGTGGTTGTCGGACTTGCGGTGCTGTTTACATTTTTCCTGTCCAAACCAATCAGTGCATATCAATTGGGAGAAGCATATGCGCAGAGTATGGGAGTCAACATCAAGACGTTTCGCGTGATTTTGATCTTGCTTTCCAGTATTCTGTCAGCGTGTGTGACAGCATTTGCGGGACCGATTTCCTTCGTGGGAATCGCAGTTCCGTTTCTTGCAAGGAAGGCATTTGGAACGTCAAAACCGATCGTGGTTATACCGGGAACGTTCTTTATGGGAGCTGTGTTCTGTATGATCTGTGACTTGATCGCACGAATGGCACTGGCACCGGTGGAATTGAATATCAGTACGGTGACTTCTATTCTGGGTGCACCGATCGTTATCTATATGATGATACCGAAGGGAGGAAGAAAATAAGATGGCAGATTATTATTTTCAAATGAAAGACCTGTCGGTAGGTTATAATGGAAACTCCCTGATCCGTGATATTAATATCGGGATCAACAAGGGGGAGATCGTGACTTTGATCGGTCCGAATGGTTCGGGAAAGTCAACGATTTTGAAAAGTATTACAAGACAGCTGAAAGTCGTTGGAGGGAATGTATTTTTTGACGATACTTCTCTTCTGAAACTGCCGTATAAAGAGCTTGCGTCTAAGATGGCGGTCGTGTTGACGGATCGGATCAAGACAGAGTTGATGACTTGTCATGATATTGTGGCAACCGGACGCTATCCTTACACAGGACGACTTGGGATTCTGACGCAGGAAGATGAATGTCTGGTGGAAGAGGCGATGCAGGCGGTGCATGCGCAGGAGCTCGGCAACCGTGATTTTAATGCGATTAGTGACGGACAGAAGCAGCGCGTTCTGCTGGCGAGAGCAATCTGTCAGGACCCGGATGTGATCGTTTTAGATGAGCCGACTTCGTTCCTGGATGTAAAATATAAGTTGGAGCTGTTGTCTATCCTTGAGCGGATGGCAAGGCAGAAGAAGATTACGGTGATTATGTCTCTTCATGAAATCGATCTGGCACAGAAGATTTCAGATAAGATCATCTGTGTCAAAGGCGAGACGATTTCACATTACGGAAGTCCGGAAGAAGTATTTACAGAAGAAATCATTCGCGAATTGTATGGAATCAATAACGGATATTTTGACCCGCTTTTTGGAAGTATTGAACTTCCTGCGCCGGAGGGTGAGCCGGAAGTGTTCGTGATCTCTTCCGGCGGAACTGGAATCCCGGTTTATCGAAGACTTCAGAAGGAGCACATCCCGTTTGCGGCAGGTATTTTATATGAAAATGATATGGATTACCGGCTGGCAAGATTACTGGCAGCAGAAGTGATCACGGAAGAACCGTTTGAGGAGATTCGGGAAGAAACACTTCAGAAAGCATTTGAGACAATAGGGAAATGTAAGCGTGTGATCAATGCCGGAGTGAAGATCGGAACATGGAATATAGGGATTAAGAGATTGCTTGAAAGAGCAGAAATAGAAGGGAAATTATAAAAACGTATAAAAATGAGCCGAGATAGCATTTTAAATGTGTTTTAAAAAGCGCTGTCAACGCTCTTTTTTGTTGCTATTCATGATTGTGAATGGTAGAATAGAACAGTATAGGCTATAAAAAAGATGGGAAAATAGCAGTACAGACTGTTATGTGATGGGAGGCAATTTATGAGTAACAATGGACAATCAGCAAAGAGAGCAAGCTTCTCGGGTAAAATCGGATATGTGCTTGCTGTTGCAGGCTCAGCAGTCGGCCTGGGAAATATCTGGAGATTCCCGTATCTGGCTGCAAAATATGGAGGGGGAATCTTCCTTCTCGTTTATCTGATTCTGACCGTATCTTTTGGATATGTTCTGATCATGTCAGAGACAGCACTTGGAAGAATGACAAGAAAAAGTCCGGTTGGAGCTTTTCAGACATTTGGTAAGACAAAATCATTTAAGATCGGCGGATGGCTCAATGCAATAATCCCTATGCTGATCGTGCCGTATTATAGTTCGATCGGTGGCTGGGTTATCAAGTACCTTGCAGAGTATTTGAAAGGAAATGTGCAGACTGTTGCACAGGACGGATATTTTACAGAATTTATTTCAGATTCTTTTCAGGTAGAAGCATGGTTCATCGTGTTTTCTATTCTTGTATTCTGCGTTATCCTGGCAGGAGTTGAGAATGGTGTAGAGCGAGTATCTAAGATTATGATGCCAATTCTTGTTATCCTTGCGGTTATCGTAGCAATTTATTCTGTAACAAGACCGGGAGCAATTGAAGGTGTGAAGTACTTCCTGATTCCGAATCCAAAGCACTTCTCAGCAATGACGGTTGTTGCGGCAATGGGACAGATGTTCTACTCCCTGTCAATCGCGATGGGAATTTTGTATACATATGGTTCTTATATTGGTAAAGACGTTGATCTTGAGAAGAGTACAACACAGGTTGAGATTTTCGATACAGCAATCGCAATGCTCGCAGGACTTATGATCATTCCGGCTGTATTTGCATTCTCCGGTGGTAATCCGGATGATCTGCAGGCAGGACCGTCTCTGATGTTCATTACACTTCCGAAGGTATTCGCAAGTATGGGCGTTGGAAGGCTGGCTGGTATCCTGTTCTTCATATTGGTACTTCTTGCAGCAGTGACAAGTGCAATCTCACTTCTAGAGACAAGCGTATCTACATTCCAGGATGAACTTCACTGGAGCAGACCGAAATGCTGTATCCTTATGGCTGCTGTTATGCTTATAATCGGAACCTTATCTTCTATGGGATATGGAGTATTGAGCTTTATTCAGATTTTCGGAATGGCATGTCTGGACTTCTTTGACTTCCTGACAAATTCCGTGATGATGCCGCTTGCAGCACTTGCAACATGCTTCCTGATCGTTCGTACTGTTGGATTTGAAAGAATCGCAAGAGAGATCGAACAGTCATCTGCATTTAAGAGAAAGAAGTTATATATGTTCTTTTTGAAATATCTGGCACCAATCTTCCTGGTCATTATTTTACTTAGTTCTATTGCAAATGTATTGGGAATTATTTCTATGTAATGGAAAATGCTTGTTAAAATAGACAAGTAATCTTGCTGTAAATCTACCTG
>ENA-OUPA01000316-OUPA01000316.1-human-gut-metagenome-genome-assembly--contig:-NODE-316-length-35193-cov-11.7151_pt1 | contig 35193 bp, 34 predicted proteins | sample MGYA00237939_ERZ548770 | MGnify/ENA primary metagenome ERZ548770 (study PRJEB26490, sample SAMN05356877) | human gut metagenome | biome: terrestrial biome; feature: human-associated habitat; material...
CCGGCATGCCCGCTCCCCGACGCCCCGGCTTCTTCTTTTCTTCGCTTTCTGAAAGAAAGCTTGGCAAAGACTTTTATTTCGTGGGGACGCACGCGGCGGGCCGGCATGCCCGCTCCCCGACGCCCCGGTTTCTTCTTTCCTGCTTTCTTATACCAGTTCTTCACGAATGACCTGGGCTACATCCTCTGCCAATTTTTGAATCAGCTCTTCATCCTTGCCCTCCACCATCACACGCAGCAGGGGCTCTGTGCCGGAGGGACGCACAATCACGCGGCCGTCCTTGCCCAGGGTTTCCGAAGCCTTGTCGATGGCGGCTTTCACCTTGTGGTCAGTGTAAAACGCCAGCTTTCCCTCCGGTGACACCTGAATGTTGAGCATGGTCTGGGGGAAGCGCTGCATCAGGGTTGCAAGGGAGGAGAGCTTTGCCTCCCTGCGCCGCATCAGGCTCAGCAGCTGGCAAGCGGTGAGCTGGCCGTCGCCCGTAGTGGCAAAATCCCGGAAAATCACATGGCCGCTCTGTTCCCCGCCGAAATTGTATCCATCCAGAAGCATTTCCTCCAGCACATACCGGTCGCCTACCTTGGTGGCCTCAAATTCCATACCGTTCTCCTCGCAGAAGCGCTGGAATCCCAGATTAGTCATAATAGTGCCTACAACGGTATTGCCCGCCAGCTTTCCCCGGCTCTTCATATCCATGGCGCAGATTGCCATAATGAAATCGCCGTCCACAAAATTACCCTGCTCATCTACCATCAGGCAGCGGTCCGCGTCGCCGTCAAAGGCCACGCCCGCGTCCACCTCATGGGTCTTCACATATTCAATCAGCCCCTCCATATGGGTGGAGCCGCAGTCCTGGTTCACATTGATGCCGTCCGGCCTGTCGTTGAGCATGACAACCTCCGCTCCCAGCTCTGTAAACAGGGCTTCCGCCGTGGCACTGGCTGAACCATTGGCCGTATCAATGGCGATTTTCAGGCCGTTCAAGGAAAAATGCACCGTATTCTTCACATGGTCAATATAGTCCCGCACCGCATTTTCTGCACGGGTAACGGTTCCAATACCGGCCTCTGTGGGAAATTCATGGGAAATGTCGGATTTTCCCAGAATGATGTCTTCAATTCTCTCCTCAAGGTCGTCGGGAAGCTTATAGCCGTCCCCGGAGAAAATTTTGATGCCGTTATACTCAAACGAGTTATGGGAGGCGGAAATCATCACGCCTGCGTCCGCTTTATATTTTTCCACCAGATATGCTACTGCAGGAGTCGGCACCACGCCCAGCGTCACCACGCTGGCCCCGATGCTGCACAGCCCGGCAGCCATGGCATTTTCCAGCATGTCGGAGGAGAGACGGGTATCTTTTCCAATGAGCACCTTGGGATGGTGATTTGACTTATTCGTAAGCACTTTCGCCGCTGCCCGTCCTAGCTGGGTGGCCAGCTCACAGGTGAGGTCCTGATTTGCAATGCCGCGGATTCCGTCTGTTCCAAACAATCTTCCCATTCAGATTACTTCCTTCCAAATACTAAAATAATATTGTAGTGGGTATCGTAAAAGTGTTCCCAAAAGCATGCATGAAAAAACAAAGTTCAATTTTCCAGGGTCAGCTGGCCCTGGTCCCCGCCTCGAAGGGCAGGGGGCACGGGTAGGCCTAAATGAAGGTAGGCTGCTGCGGTGGCGCACCTGCCTCTGGGGGTGCGGGTCAAAAAGCCGATCTGCATCAGATAGGGCTCGTTCACATCCTCAATGGTGATGGCCTCCTCCCCGATAGCCGCGGCCAGAGTATCCAGGCCCACAGGGCCGCCAGCGTAATTTTGGATGATTGCTGCAAGCATCCGCCTGTCGCTGGAATCGAGGCCCAGCTCGTCAACCTCCAACCGGTCCAACGCTATTTGAGCCGTATGATAAGTGACAACGCCCTCGCTCATCACCTGGGCAAAATCCCGCACGCGTTTCAAGAGCCGGTTCGCAATCCGGGGGGTCCCCCGTGAACGCGAAGCGATTTCCAGCGCGCCGTCCGCCTCAATTTCGGTGTGCAGAAGCCCTGCGCTGCGCAGGACAATCTTCCCCAGTTCCTCCGGACTGTACAGCTCCAGCCGGAGCACTACGCCGAACCGGTCCCGAAGAGGGGCGGAAAGCTGGCCCGCCCGGGTCGTGGCGCCGATCAGCGTGAAATGCGGCAGCGGCAGATGATAGGACGCCGCCATCTGCCCCTTCCCTGTAATAATATCCAGGGCGTAATCCTCCATGGCGGGATACAGAATTTCTTCCACCGTGCGGGGCAGCCGGTGCACCTCGTCGATAAACAGGACGTCCCCGGGGCTCAGGTTCGTCAGCAGCGCCGCCAGATCGCCCGGCTTCTCGATGGCCGGACCGCTGGTGATGCGCAGATTCACGCCCATCTCATTGGCCACGATGCCCGCCAGGGTTGTCTTCCCCAGACCAGGCGGGCCGTACAGCAGAACATGGTCCAGCGGTTCCTTGCGGCTCTTCGCCGCCTCGATAAAGATCTTCAGGTTTTCTTTTACTTTATCCTGCCCAATATATTCAGAAAAGGTACGGGGCCGCAGCGGATTCTCCACCTCGCTGTCCTCCGGAGTATAGCCGGTCTCCACGATCCTGTTTTCCAGGTCCATGTCGTCCCGCCAGTCCCCGCCGTAACCGGGGCTGCCCAGCTCGGCGTCGTCCCTTCCCCCGCTTTTTTTAATCATCTGCTGCGCCTCCTCTCTCTAAGCCAGCCCGCCGCGGCGCGGCGGGACCGGCTGCAGCATATTCCGCTCATCTTCTGCCCCCAAAGGACTTCAGGGCCAGCCGGATCAGCTCCTCCGGCGGCAGGCTGGAATCCAGCTTTCCCACCGCGGCGGCGGCCTCCGAGGGGGAATAGCCCAATGTGGTAAGGGCGCTCACCGCCTGAGAGGCGTTCCCCGAGGCGAACACGCCCCCCGCCTGCACCAGGTCCTCTCCCCAGCCGGAAGTCCCGGAAAAATCCTTCACCTTGTCCTTGAGCTCCAAAGTGATGCGCTGGGCGAGCTTCGGCCCCACGCCGTTCGCCCTGGCAAAACGTTTGGAATCTCCCGCAGCGGCAGCCATTGCCACGTCCTCCGGCGTCAGCTCTGACAGAATGGCGACTCCCACCTTCGGCCCCACGCCGCTGATGGCGGTAAGCAGCTTAAAGCAGTTGAGCTCCGCCTGTGTCGTAAACCCGAACAGGTCCAGCGCATCCTCCCGCACATTGAGGTGTGTGTACAGCGTGGCCTTCTCCATCAGCCGGGGCAGATGCCGCAGCGTATTCATGGAGGTAAAGCATTTGAAAGCCACCCCGCCCACATCGATCACCGCCATCCCTGGCTCTGTGTGGATTAATTTCCCTGTCAAACTGTAAAACATATCTTTCCGTCGCATCGGCCGCCGCGCAACTCTGTGCTGGAACATTGACGCAGCGTTGCGGTTGGCAGCGGCTCCCGCTCCCCTTTTCCTAAAAGTCTTCTCCAGGTTTTCAAAAAGCAAGAGGATTTGAACCTCATCTGCTTCAAATCACCTGGCCCGGCACCTTCCCGCGCCGCAGGAGCTCCCGGCGCAGAGTGGAACCGGCCGCCTGACCGTGACAGATCGCCAGGGCCAGCGCGTCCGCCGTATCGTCCGGCTTCGGTACCTGGCGGAGTCGGAGCAGCTTTCGCGTCATTTCCTGCATTTGGGGCTTCAGCGCTTTCCCGTAGCCTGTCACTGCCTGCTTGACCTGCATGGGCGTATATTCGAACAGTGGAACGCCTGCCTGGGACAGCGCCAGAAGAATCACTCCTCTGGCTTCTGCCACGCCGATTCCCGTAGTCTTATTGTTAGAAAAATAAAGTTTTTCCACCGCTGCGGCTTCAGGCTTCAGCCGGTTCAGAAGCTCCTGCATACCGTCGTAGATTTCGGCAAGCCGGCGGCTAAACTCCACGCCCGCCTCCGTGGTGACCGCCCCGTATTCCACCGGCAGATATTGGCCGCTCCGATACTCTATCACACCGTAGCCAACGATGGCGTAGCCCGGGTCAATTCCCAGTATGCGCAAAGCCCTTCACCACCCAGATGTCAAAAATATTCGTAATATTATAGCACAAATCCCCAGCAATGAACAGCCAAAATATTCTAAACATACTATGAATTTTCGCATTTGCCCAGCAGAAACTAGAGCTATGCTTTCTTTCTCTGAAAGTGACAAGGGCGGACGCTTTTCCCAGTATCATTTCTTCCCTGCGTCCCAGCCTGAAAAACAAGGATGGTACACGCTATGAAAAAATCGACAAAGGTTCGGCTCGCCTCTTTTTCAGCCGCCTTTCTGCTGGTGCTGGGAGGGCTGCTGCTGGATGCGCGCCTGCTGCTGAATTCCAGCAAGACTGAGCTGGAATATACCTACCGGCGGGCCCTGAACGACTTGAGCGACTATGTCTCCGGCATGCGCTCCACCCTGAAAAAGGCAGCTTATGTAAACACCCCTGTGCTGAGGGGAACTGTTTCGGCGAAACTGCTGGAGCAAAGCGGCGGCGCTAAGGCCGCTATGGCGGTGCTTCCCTTTTCCCAGGAAAAAACAGACCGGATCAGCCGCTTCCTCTCCCAGATTGGGGATTACGCCATGATGCTTTCCCGAAAATCCCTGACGGACGCAGCCGCTTCTGAAGAGGAGCTGCAGAATCTCTCTTCCATGGAGCGCTACGCCGGTATCCTCACCGATGCTCTGGCGGAAATACAGGCCCGTCTCAGTGTGGAAAAGGCCTCGGTGGGAAAAACGGAAAGTTTGCTCAACAATGTGGACGAGATCGATTCCCTCCCCTCCTTCGACGACAGCTTGGATGAAGTGGCAAAGGAATTTTCAGAATTTCCCTCTCTGCTTTACGACGGTCCTTTTTCCGACCATATCCTGCGCCGGGAAGCCCTGTTTCTAAAAGGGAAAGCGGAAATCACTGCCGGGGAAGCCGCCCAAAAGGCCGCCGCTTTCCTGCACTGCAAGCCAGATGAACTGGAAGCGCTGGGAACCGGCGGCAGCGCCATAGAAGCCTATGTGTTTTCCCGGGGAGATTCCCGTATTCAGGTCACGCGCCTGGGCGGCGAGATCGCTTACTTTAAAAAAAGCGCGGATGTCCCTGAGGAAAAGCTCAGCTATGAAGAGGCCCTGCAGGCTGCAGCCGCCATGCTCCGGGAGGCGGGGATTTCCTCTTTCCAGGAGAGCTACTATGTGAAAAATGACAATCAATGCACCATTAATTTTTCCTATCTCAGCGAAGAGGGCCTGGGCGTGGTGTGCTATCCTGATCTCATCAAGGTCACCGTCGAATTGGGCGAAGGAGCCATGCTGGAATATGACGCCACAGGCTACCTGATGAACCACCACAGCCGGGAGCTGGTGGCTCCCGCCCTGGATGCGGAAACTGCGAAGAAAAACGTAAGCCCGCTGCTCACCGTAGAATCCTCTGCCCTTGCCTTGATTCCCACTCCAGGCCTGAGCGAAGTGCTGTGCTGGGAATTCCTCTGCAAAGACCGGGACGGCGGCGAAGCGCTGGTCTATATCAACGCGGAAAGCGGGCTGGAGGAACAGCTCTATCTCCTGCAGAAGGACGAACACGGCGTGCTCACAATCTGAACCCGGGAAAAGCGGAGGAGGGCCTGATCCCCCTCCGCTTTTTTTTGCGGTATGCTTTCCGCATAAAACAATCTGTCCCCCTTATTTTTATGAGGGAGGAAGGAAAATGATGATAAGAATCGAAAAGCAGCCCGGCCTGCCGTTTCTCTTCCGAAACACAGTAACTTCCTGAAGCCTCGGTGTGCGGCATCCTTAAGGGAATCCCATGGATACAATCCCCTGCGGGCTCAAGCCGTCCCTTTCCCCGTCCTTTCGGAGGATTGCGTCTTCCCTCCCGCGCTCCATTCTGTTACAATGGAAGCATCTTGAAAGCAAGGGAGAGGGCGCTAAATGGTACGAACCTATGGAGCGCCGCCTTATCGGGCGGCAGTGGTGCATGGAGGCCCCGGAGCGCCGGGTACTGCAGGAGGTCTAGCGCTAGGCCTGTCCCAATTTTGCGGCGTACTGGAGCCTTTGCAGAGCAGGCTCTCCCTCCGGGAACTGCTGGATGAACTGACGGCACAGCTGCAGGAATTCCTCCCTGTCCCCTGCGTGCTGATTGGCCACTCTTTCGGCGCCTGGCTTTGCGCCATGCTGACGGCAGAGCGGCCGGAACTGATTCGCAAACTGATCCTGGTGGGCTGCGGGCCGCTGGACGCCGCCTATACGGGTCAAATTGGAACGAGGCGGCTGCAGAACCTCAACCCCAAGGACGCCGAAGAATTTCTCCGCCTGGATTCCCTGTTGGAGGGAGGCGGCGGGACAGACGCCGATTTGGCCAGACTGGGCACACTGGCCGATAAAGCGGATCATTTCCAGGAATTACAGATTCAGGAGCCAGAAAGCTTTCCGCCTGACAGCAGAGCCTACGGCTCCCTCTGGCCTGAAATCTCCCGTCTCCGGAAATCCGGCGGGCTGCTGGATGTTTTTCCAAAAATCAGCTGTCCTATCGTCCTGATTCAGGGAGAAAACGATCCTCATCCCCCGACAGGTGTCTCTGCGCCGCTGGAACATCTCGGCATCCCCCTGCGTCAGCACCTTCTTCCCCGGTGCGGACACAATCCTTGGCGGGAGCAGTATGCAAGGGAGCCTTTTTTCCGCATTCTGAAGCAAGAGGTGCTGGGATAGGCGATTTTCCCTCTTCTGCGCTTTCCGGCGTCGGTGTGAAGCGGCGCCCCGCACTCCGCAAGCTTTCGAAAAGTCCCTGCAGAACTTCTATTGTGTGCGTCTTTTTCTTCGATGAGGTTTTTCAGAGGAATGTAAAAGAAAACCTCCTTATTTTTGTCCCGTGTTAACGCAACGCTCATTCAGGCTTTTTTTCCGCCCCTGCATAAAAGCGGGAATAGAGTTCCAACTGAATCAGCCTTGTCATCTCCCACACATTGCAATCCTGGTTCGACAGCAGGATAAGGCTGATGTCCCGTTCCGGATAATAGGAGACTTTTGCGGATACGCCCGCGTTCTGACCATCCTTATACATACAGAAAGGCTCCGTATGGCTATCCTGCATCAGGAATTCGAAGGCATATCCGTTTCTCTCATACAATCCGGGAATCCCATACCAGTCCTCCGGTCGGGTAAACGCGCAGTGCGGCCTGAGAAGGGATGCGGAGGCTTCCCTTCCCAGGAGCAGGCCGCTGCACAGTGCGGTAAGAAACCTGTCCAGATCCCCTGCCGTGACATAGGCGCCTCCGTCCGGCGTGCCCCGGGGCGGATAGCTGTAGATATTTTTCCGGTAGCCTGCCGCCTTCCCGTCAGGGCCCAGGATGCTCCGGTAGCCCTCCGCGGTATTTTCGTTGACCTCATCCATGGAAGGAAATCCGGAGCTGTTCATACCGGCCTTCTCAAACACATGGCGGCAGACATAGCCGCGATAGGTCATACCGGTAATTTTTTCGATTGCCAGCCCCAGCAGGACAAAGGAGCAGTTACAGTACCTCACGTGGGTTCCCGCGGCAAAATTAGGCTTTTTATAGGCAAAATTCCGGAGGAAATCCCTGCATTCCCGAATCCCGTAATTGGGGCTGTCCAGAAACAGCGCTGCGTAATCCTCCCCTGCCTCCTCATCCGCGTCGTCGGCAATCCCTGAGGTATGGTTCAGCAGCTGTTCCACCGTCACATCTCCGGGAATTTCCGTGCCGGAAAGGTCGATCACCTCCGTAATTCTGTCATCAAGGCGCAGCTTTCCCTGTTCCACCAGCTGCAGCACAGCCACCGCTGTAAAAAGCTTTGTGATGGAGGCCGTATCAAACCTCGTATCGGTCCTGTTGGGTATGTGGAAGGCGCGGTTCGCATAACCATATGCCTCGCAGAAGCTTTGTTCCTTCCCAACCCGCAGGCGGCAGACGCCGCTGAAATTGTGCTTTTCCGCCCATTCCTTGCAGAGCTTTTCCAGGTATTCCTGCATCCCGATCCCTTTCCTTTCTAAAAACAAAGCCCTGTTTCGGCAAAAAAAGTCGTTTTCAGGGCGGGCAGCATGGACAGCCTTTCTCTTCAGTTGAGAGATGACCGGACTTTGCAAACGCAAAATGAGGGCCGCACAGCAGGGCCCTCAAGCGTTTCTCACTTTCAATGGTTCACAGAAGCCTCTGTGCGCCCTTCGGAGGCGTTCAGGAAATCCATTCCAGAAAGGCCTCCTCCGTGGTATCCGGCTGCACATAGAAACGGTTCATCAGATACAGGCACTCCGGTTCTCCCTCCGTCAGCTTTGCCTTGCCCGGCTGGATAGTGAGGGTGGCCTTTACGCCCAGAGAGCGCAGCACCGATTCGCTGAGCGCGTCGAATTGTCCGCCGGAATAGGCCAGCACATTCACCGGCTTTCCGGTGGCGGCTTCAAGCTCTTCCCGGGATTTGGAAAAATCAGCTGTAAGGGCTTCGGTATATTCTTCCTCCGTTTCATCTTTCCAGCGCAGAATGTTGTTCCGCACCCGGTCGCCCGGCTCATAGGGAGCCCACTGGTGCATATCGAAGGTGTGGCTTTGAATAGAGACAAGCCCGGAATCCGACATCTCCTTTGCCTGTTCATAACTGTAATGAGGGGTGATGGGGAATTCCGTATCCTTATAGTGCTCCGTATTCCCCACCGTGGCGCCGATGGCGAAAAAGGTGGCCTTCATGCCGTATTCCTTGAGCAGCGGGTAAGCGATTTCGTAATTGCTGAGATAGCCGTCGTCAAAGGTGAGGCACACCGGTTTTTCCGGGAGAGGCGTTCCCTTTTCCACAAAATCAAAGATTTGATCAAAGGAGACTGTGTGATAACCGCCGTCCTTCAGCAGCTGCATCTCCGTTTGAAACTGTTCCTGGGTCAGAGTGTCCTCAGAGATATGGTGGTAGAGCAGGATGGGGACCTGTACCGAAACTCCCTCCGCTTGGACTGGGCCTGAAAACTGCTGGGAGCTCTCAGAGGACGGTTTCTTTGCCTCCGGCAAATCCGAGCCGCCGAACATGTCCAGAGGATCCAGCAGAACAGCAGCCGCACACAGCGCAGCGGCAATCACGGCCAATAGGAGAAGCAGCCTCCTCCCTGAAGTTTTGTTCTGTTTTGCCATATCCGTCTCCTCCCCGCCGCAAATCGGCGGAATCCATACCAAATCTCACTGTACCGCTGTATTTTACCCCAATCCCCCTGCAAAGTCAAACAAGCGGCAAATCAGAAAAAGGGCCCATGGCAGCAGGAAACGCAGCCGGAAGCCCCGGTTTGCGCCGTCCTGTGCGGCGGGCCCTCTTCTCTCAGAGCAGTTTTTTCCGCAGTTCTTCAGCTGTTTCAGGGTGGAGATACGCCGGGGGAATGTCCAGCACCGTTTTACAGCCGGTCTGCCCCTCCCGGTACAGGCGGTACGCCGCCCTGGCGCAGGCCACCAGCACGCTGGAGGTAAACTCCGGATTGGAATCCAGCTTCAGGCGGTACTCGACGACGTGGCTGTTCTCCCGGTGGAAGCCGGTGCGCCCGGTGCGAAGCACCACGCCCCCATGAGGAATTCCGTCATGCTCCCTGTGCAGCTCCTCTTCGCTGATAAAGTGCACCGTGGTGTCATACTCCGCGAAATAGTTGGGCATGGTTTTGATGGCTTCCTCAATGGCTTTTTGATCCGCGTCCTCTGCTGTCACGACAAAGCATTCCCTGGTATGCTTCTGCCTGGCTGTGAGCTCTGGAGTTTCCCCTCTGCGCACGCTCTCCAAAGCCTCCTCTACCGGAATGGTGTACTGCCGGGCGTCCTTTACACCGGGGATTCTGCGGATGGCGTCGGAATGCCCCTGGCTGACGCCCTTTCCCCAAAAGGTGTAATCCGCGCCGTCCGGCAGAATAGCCTGTCCCAGCAGCCGGTTCAGGGAAAACAGGCCCGGATCCCACCCAGCGGAAATGACACTGAGCTTCTTCCCCTCCCGGCTGGCTGCATCCACACGGGAAAAATGCTCCGGAATTCTCGCATGGGTGTCAAAGCTGTCCACCACGTTAAACTGCCGGGCAAGCATGGGCGTCTGCTCCGGCAGGTCGCTCCGGCTGCCTCCGCACAGGATCATCACGTCAATTTGATCCTGCATATCGCCGGCCTTCTCCATGGAGTATACGGGAACGCCGGTGCGGGGCGCTATGGTTTCCGGATCCCTCCTGGAAAAAATCCCGATGAGTTCCATATCTTCGCAGCTTCGCAGAGCGCTTTCCACCCCGCGGCCCAAATTTCCGTATCCTGCAATTCCAACCCTTATTTTCATAGTATCGCCATCCTTTCTTTCCACACAGCGGCCAAACAGGCCTGTCCCTGCCAAAAAACGATAAAATTATAGCATTGTCAGGAATCTCTGTCCAGCAAAACCAAAGGATTGCGCCAACTTTTTACGAAATGAAATTTATCCCAATTAAAAGAATTTGTCGTACTCCCCTTCCGGAAAAGCTCCTTCCAGCCCCAAAACTCTGGGCCACTTTCCGGTATCCGCAATCAGAAATCCCATGATCATTCCCATATGGCTGTGAAGATGACGGAATTGGGCCAGGATCAGGGCAAACCTGGTATATTCGCAGCCCTCCGGACAGTCTGGCAGCTGGCGGTCGGTCAATTCCTCCAGGTATCGGGCAAGCTTCCGCTCTATTCCGAAAAAATACGCCTCCAGTTCCTTTCGGGACAGCGTTTTCCGGGAAACCGCGTCCAGGTCATTCAAATCCTTCTCATGAAATTCCGGCTCCGAAAACTCTTTGTCCCTCGGATTGATCATCCACAGATCCAGCGAGTGCAGCATGTGGTACACGTGCTTCCACAATGGAGCACAACAATATTCCCGTTCCCAAAGCCCATCCGGGATACAGTCGATCACATTTTTCACTTCCCAGAAAGCCCTCCTGCTCTGGTCTTTGATCACTGCCGTTAAGGCGGACTGTTCCATCAGCGATCTTCCTTTCTCCGGACCGTTTTTCACTTCTCAGGTTCCTTTTTTTCCTCTACCAAATAGCCTCTGCCGGAAAACCGGGGCAGCAACAGCGCTGTCCCGCCCTCCTTCAGGGAGATCCTCTGAAACGCATCCGCGGGCGCGGCCCCGCCGTATTTCTTCTGGTCGCTGTCCACCAGCGGCTTCAGCGCGGCGGCGCCCTCCAGCCGCAGCAGATAGGTCTGAGGACATGCGGAAAAGTTGAACAGGAACACCATGCGCTGCTTCGGGCAGATTCGCTCGAACACATAAACGCACTTTGCCTCCTGATGGCAGTCGACCCAGCGGAACCCTTCCCGGAACTGCTCCAGCTGATATAGGGCCGGGCTTTTCAGGTACAGCTGGTTCAGCTCCCGGATATAGCGGTGGAAGGCGTCGTGATTGGGATTTTCCAGCAGGCCCCAGTCCTGCTCCCGTTTCTCGTCCCATTCCCGGAACTGGCCCAGCTCGTTTCCCATGAAGTTCAGCTTTTTTCCCGGGTGGGCTGTCATATAGAGATACAGCGCCCTGGCCTGGGGGAACTTGTCCTCATAGCCGCCGTTCATCTTCTGAAGGATTGTCGCCTTTCCGTGTACCACCTCGTCGTGGGAGAGCGGCAGCAGATAGCGCTCGTTATAGTAATAATACATAGAGAAGGTGAGGCTGTGGTAGCGCTCCACCCGCTGCTCCGGGGAAGACTGTAAATAGGAAAGGGTGTCGTTCATCCAGCCCAAATCCCACTTGTAATCAAAGCCCAGCCCGTTTTCGGAAACTGGCCTGGTCACGCCTTCATAGGCGGAAGAATCCTCGGCTATCAGCATGGCGTCCGGCATACGGGCCTTCAGCCCCGCGTTCATCTCCCGCAGGAAGCGGACGGCCCCATCGTTGACGCCGCGGGCCGGGTCCCCCTGCCAGTAGATGAGATTGCTGACGGCGTCCATCCTCAAGCCGTCAAAATGAAATTCCTTCAGCCAGAAATAGGCGGCCGACTGCAGAAAGCTGCGGACCTCTCCCCGGGAATGCATGAAGTTACAGCTGCCCCACTCGCTTCTCCCCACATCGGCATGGGGATATTCGTAAAGCGCCGTGCCGTCATAATTCCAGAGGGCATAGTCGTCCACGGCAAAGTGTACCGGCACAAAATCCATAATCACGCCGACGCCGTTTTGATGGCATTGATCCACAAAGGCGCGCAGGCCGTCCGGCGTGCCATAGCGGGAGGTGGGCGCAAAAAAGCCCGTGTTCTGGTAGCCCCAGGATTCGTCGCTGGGGTGCTCGCTCAGCGGCAGCAGCTCCACATAATTATAACCGTTCTCCTTCAGATAGGGGATCAGGAGCTCCCCCAGCTCCTCATAGGAATACCAGCCGTCCTCTTTTTCCTCCTTTTTCCTCCAGGAGCCGAAATGAAGCTCATAGATGTTGACAGGCTTTTGAACCGCGGTGCTCCTCCGCCGGAGCCACTGCCTGTCCTGAAACTCATAATTGTCCAGCCCGACGATCACCGAGGCCGTCTGGGGGCGAAGCTCCGAGGAAAAACCATAGGGGTCGCAGTGGTCGAGAAAGCTGCCGTCGCCGCGGGTAATCCGGTATTTATAACGCATTCCCGCCTTGGCCGGAACACGGCATTCCCAGAAATTTCCGTCATAGATTTTTGCCATCTCAATTTCCTGCCAGGAGGAAAAATCCCCGATCACCGATATTCTGGCGGCGGCCGGTGCGAAAGTCCGGAAACAGACGGTATCCCCCTCCACATGGGCGCCCAGAAACCGGTAAGCTTCAAATTCCCTGCCCGTATAAAAATTATAGTAATCCATCCGTTGGCCCTCCTACTCCATTTTTTCTTGAACGAAAAGCAAAAAATAATGGACATCCGTCGCTTTTCCAACTACAATAGATTATATCGCTTTCCTTGACAAAGAACGAGCGTCAAATCAGCAAAAACGTTGGAAACCCGACAGTTCCGCCCAAGGGTCGGAAAACCAAAAGGGGAGGCTGAACCGGATGGATCTGCGCACTGAAAAAACAGAAAGAAGCATTCTCAACGCCTTTATCGGGCTGCGTGCCCAAAAGCCGCTGGAAAAGATCACGGTGAAGGAGCTGTGCGAAAAGGCCTGGATCAACAAATCCACCTTTTACGCACATTATACAGACCTGTATGACCTGTCGGACAGGGTGGAAGCGGGCGTGGTGAAATCCATCCTCGAAAACATTCCCCACCCGGAATACCTTTTTATCAAGCCCAGGGAATTCACCCGGGAACTCCATGCAGCCTATGGTTCCCAGGGCGCCCTGCTGGGCATCCTGTTTTCCGGCGCACAGAGCGGAAAGCTGATCGGCCGTCTGGAACGGGATTTAAAGACCATGATTTTTGACGCCTGTCCCCAGTACCGGGAGGATCCTGCCGCCGGCATTCTTTTCAGCTACGGCGTTTACGGCGGATATTACGCCCTGACCAGCAACCGGGACTGCAGCGAGGATGAAATTCTGGAGATCATTGGAGAGGCAGCCCAGCGGATTGCGGGAATGCTGCGGCAGCCATAGGCCGCGAAAATCCGCTTTTTCCCGCACCCGGAAAGTCCAAAAGAACCGCCGTGTCCGGCAGGCCCCGGAAGCTTTACGCGCCTTCCGGACCGCCGGACACGGCGGTTTTCCTATCTGCCGCAGGCAGAGGACCGCTCTGCAGCAGAACACAGGAACGTGCGGATCTTTGAGACGGCGGCCAACGCGTCCGCCCTGCCGATCTGGTAAACACGCTCCAGCTGCTCCGCGTCACGTTCCACCGCTCCGATTTTCAGCGCCTGGCTCGGGCGGAGCACCAGGAGGCTTCCCTCCCTCTCCCTCTGCGCAAGATAGCGGAGCGTCTCATTATAGCGCTCATGACGAACCTCCAGAGCCCTGACCAGCGCCGGATAGTTCCGCAGGGCAACCCGCAGCAGCGGCAAAAGTTTATTGGGCTGCTTGGAAAATCCCTTTGGCTGGGTCAGAACCGCCACAATACGGCGATAACCCTGCCCCTCCAGGAAACGTACCGGGATGGAGTCTGCCGTGCCTCCGTCCGACAGGAGACGCCCCTCCAGCTCTACAAGCTTTGAAACCATCGGCATGGACGCGGAAGCACGCATCCACTGGAGATCCCGAGCGTCTCCCCTGTCGCACCGGTGGTACACGGCCTCTCCCGTCAGGGCATCTGTACAGACCACATAGAATTCCATGGGATTTTTCCGATAGGCCGCTGCGTCAAAAGGATCCAGCCTGTCGGGGAGCTCATGGTAGCAGAAGCTCTCACCGTACAAATCCCCTGTTTTCAGCAGGGAACGGATGCTGACATAGCGGGGATCCCTGCAATACCTCTTGTTGTAGCGGATGACCCGTCCGGGCTGCCGGGACTTATAGTTGCAGCCAAATACAGCGCCTGCGGACACCCCCACCGCGCCGTCAAAAATGATATCCTGTTCCATCATCACATCCAGCACCCCTGCAGTAAACATGCCGCGCATGGCGCCGCCTTCTAAAACAAGCCCAGTCTTCAATACCGTTTCCCTCTGCATTTCAATCAATTTTTGTTCTTCCCGTCAAATATTCTCAGCCGTTTCCCTGCAGCTCACAGGGCCGATCCCCTTTCCGGCAGGTAGAAACGCGACAGATCCACCCCTTCATGCTTCAGCAGCCACCTTTTTTTATCCAGGCCGCCGGCATACCCGGTCAGGCTGCCATCTGAGCCTACCACCCTGTGGCAGGGAATGAGGATAGAAATGGGATTGTGTCCCACTGCGCCGCCCACCGCCTGGCTGGACATACTTGCCCTGCCCATACGCTTGGCCGCCTCTTTTGCGATCCAGCCGTAGGCAGCCACCTGTCCATAGGGAATTTCCAGCAGAATTTTCCAGACAAGCTGCCGGAACGCTCCCCCCGCAGGAGCCAGCGGCAGATCCGACGGCTCTGGTCTTTTCCCCGCAAAATAGTCCTGCAGCCATTGCCGCGCCGCACAGAACACGGGGAGATTCTCCCCTTCCACCGCCCCTCCCGGCAGCGTGGCCCCAAAATATTTCTGGCCTTCCATCCACAAGCCGCTGACATGCCTCTCGTCCCCTGCCAGCATGAGTTCGCCCACAGGCGATTCACAGTGTGCGAAATAAATCATTTTTTATCCTCCGATGACGGCTTTTGCATTTCCGTTTTTGCCAGTATACCGCACTTGCACGGCAAAAAGCAAGGAACCCTCCGGCTTTGCCAATTGGGCCATCCGTGTGATATAATAACCGTTGAGAAAGATTCAGTGCGGGCAGGGAGCCACCTATCCATAAAGGAGGAGCAGGAAAACCATGTTAGACATACTATTCATCTGCCACGGCAATATCTGTCGCAGCCCCATGGCGGAGTTCGTGATGAAAGACCTTACGGAGAGGCAGGGGCTTGCCGGAAAATTTCAGATCGCCTCCGCCGCCACCAGCCGCGAGGAGTTTGGCAACGATATTCATCCCGGAACCCGGCGCGTCCTGGAACGGGAAGGCATCCCCTTTTCCTCCCGTCAGGCACGCCAAATCACGAAAAGCGATTATGAAGCTTACGACTACATCATCGCCATGGACCGGGCCAACCTGCGGAATCTGGAACGGCTTCTGGGCGGCGACCCGGAAGGGAAAATTTTTCTTTTCCTGGAATTTGCCGGAGAACACCGGGATATCGCCGATCCCTGGTATACGGGAAATTTTGACGAAACCTACAGGGACATCCAACAGGGCTGTACAGCTCTGCTGGAATTTTTACTGCAACAACATAAACTATAAAAACAGGAAGAAAGGATGAAGTTCCATGCTGCTGCTCTGCTACCCCAACTGCTCCACCTGCAAAAAAGCCCAGGCCTGGCTGGAAAGCAAAGGGCTTTCCCCGGAATACCGCAACATCAAAACAGACCCACCCACCGAGGAGGAGCTTCGCCGCTGGCAGGGCCTGAGCGGACTGCCCCTCAAGCGCTTTTTTAATACCAGCGGCCTCTCCTACAAGTCGCTTCAGCTGAAGGACAAGCTCCCAAAAATGAGCGAAGACCAACAGTTCGCCCTGCTCTCCACAGACGGCATGCTGGTTAAGCGTCCCCTGCTCATCGGCGACGGCTTTGTGCTGGTTGGTTTCCGGGAAGGGGAATGGGAGGCCGCGCTCACCTGAGCTGGAGCAGCCTCCGCAATGTCCGTTCAAAGGCGGCATCCTGCTCTGAAGTACGCTTTTTGGGCCCTTTCAGTCTGCCGCCCGAACGTCTGATTTTTTGGGCTGCATAGCGGGACTGCAGCAGCGCCCCAATGTTTTCCTCTGTATAGAGAAGCCCGTCCTGACTGAGCGGAAGCGCTCTTTTCGCCAGGCACATGGCGGCCAATCCATAATCTTGGGTCACGGCGATATCACCGGGCTCCACCCGGTTCACCAGGGCAAAGTCCACGCTGTCCGCCCCCTTGGAAACCGTCAGGGTTTCCGCTCCCTCCTTTTGAAAGACATGGGCGGTATCACAGAGAATCAGGCACTTCACCCCAAACTCCCGGGCAAGTCTGACGGTCAGATCCACTACAGGGCAGCCGTCGGCATCAATGAGCAGTTTCATTGCAAAGCTCCTTTCCCAAAGCCGGATTTCCCGCTTTTCGGCGTTTCCATTTTCCCATTGTATCACAAAATCCGCCGGGAAGGAACCGGCTGAAAACCGGAAGGAAGACGCCAAACGCATCCCCGCTCTACGAAGCGTAGATTGCATTGTGCCGGAAGTCTGCTATACTGGAAGGCACGGAGGGAGCGCGGGCTTCCACTTCCGGAGCCTTGCCCCACAGCCGAGACGTTCCAGAAAAAGAAAGAGGATGACAATCGCATGATACCGGATTCTCCCATGACTGACGCTTTCCTTTCAGGCTTGGACCACGCCAAAACAGGCGCCCTGATCCGGCGCCTGCGTCTGGAACAGAAGCTGACCCAGGCAGAGCTGGCCCAAAAGCTGCACATCAGCCACAAGACCGTGTCAAAATGGGAGCGCGGGCTGGGCGCGCCTGATGTTTCCCTCCTCCCAGCGCTCTCCCAGGCGCTGGCTGTCGGCATTGAAACCCTGCTGTCCGGGGAGCTTTCCCCGAACGACGAAACTGGAGGAACCATGAAACACAGTCTTTTTGCCGTCTGTCCTGTCTGCGGAAATCTCCTGTGGAGCACGGGCAAGGCGGACCTTTCCTGCTGCGGCAGGAAACTTGAGCCCCTGACCGCCAAAGAGGAGGAGGGAGAGCACCGTCTTCTGCTGGAACAAGTCGAGGATGAATGGTATCTCACTTTGGAACATCCTATGGAAAAGGGACACCATATTTCCTTTTTGGCATGCCTGAGCGGGGATTCCATCACCCTGGTGAAGCTTTTTCCGGAGGGAACCTGCGCCGCCAGGTTTCCCAAACGGCGGCATGTCCAACTTTTCTGGTACTGTACGGAACACGGGCTTTTTCAAAAACGGGTCTGAGCGATCCGCCGTCTGGAGGCTGCCATGCATTTTAAGGAAGCGAAGGGGATCCTCTCCCCGCAGAACGGAATGAACCTCTACCGGGGGTGCACACACGGCTGCATCTACTGCGACAGCCGCAGCAAATGCTACCATATCGAGCATGATTTCGAAGATGTGGAGGTCAAGAGCAACGCGCCGGAGCTGCTGGAGGCTGCCCTTCGCAAAAAGCGGAAGAAATGCATGATCGGGACGGGAGCCATGTGCGACCCCTATTTTCCGGGAGAGAGAAAGCTGCTGCACACCCGGCGCTGCGTCGAACTCATCGAAAAGTACGGCTTCGGCCTGGCGGTTCAGACAAAATCCACGCTTTGCCTGCGGGATCTGGACCTGTTTGAGCAGATTCAAAGAAGGGCGAAATGTGTGGTGCAGATAACCCTGACCACCTTCGACGAGGACCTCTGCCGGATTCTGGAACCTCATGTGAGCACCACCAGGGAACGGTTTGAGGCCCTGTGCACGCTGAAGGAGCACGGCATCCCAACGGTGGTTTGGTTCTCCCCTCTGCTTCCTTTTCTCAACGATACCGAAGAAAACCTGAGAGGAATTCTTTCCTACTGTTTCGAGGCTGGGGTCAAGGGAATTCTCTGCTTCGGCATTGGGGTGACTATGCGCGAGGGAAACCGGGAATACTTTTATCAAAAGCTGGAGGAGCATTTCCCCGGCCTGAGGGAGCGGTATGAGCGCTGTTACGGCCTGCGTTATGAACTCAGCAGCAGCCGAAATACCGCTTTGATGCGCATCTTTCATGACGAATGTGAAAAGCGCGGGGTAATGCATACGCCGGAACAGGTATTTCGCTATCTGCACGACCTGGAAGCAGGGGACGAAGCGGAACAGCTGAGTCTGTTTTCCTGACCTAAAAACCGTACTATTTTTGAAACGAGGGGACCTCTATGAAATACAGCCGCATTTTCCTTCTGGTTCTGGATTCCCTGGGGATCGGCGCAATGGACGACGCAGCGGCCTACGGCGACGCGGGAGCGAACACATTGGGACACATTGCGCATCGGGCGGAACGGTTCTCCATCCCCAGCCTGCTGCGTATGGGAATTTCCGGACTCTGCCCGGAGGCGGGGCTTCCCACCCCGGAAAAGCCTATCGGTTTCGCCATGCGGATGAAAGAAAAAAGTGTCGGCAAGGACACCATGACCGGGCATTGGGAATTGATGGGGCTCATTACCTCCGCTCCTTTTCTCACCTTTACCCAAACCGGTTTTCCGGCTGAACTCATTGGGGAACTGGAGCTTCGCACCGGACGCAGGGTTGTGGGCAACAGGGCTGCCAGCGGCACCGGTATTCTGGAGGAGCTGGGGGAGCATCAGACCGAGACGGGTGATCTCATCGTCTACACCTCCGGGGATTCCGTGCTGCAGATCTGCGGGAATGAGGAGACCATGGGGCTTTCCGAGCTCTACCGCTGCTGTGAAATCGCCCGGGAGCTGACCCTCCGAAAAGAATGGAGAGTGGGCAGGGTAATTGCCCGGCCCTATGTGGGACGAAGAAAGGGGGAATTCGTGCGCACCGCCAACAGGCGGGATTATGCCTTACCTCCCTCCGGGAAAACCGTACTGGACGCCCTGCAGGAATCCGGCAGGGATGTGATTGGCGTGGGTAAAATCCATGACATTTTCTGCGGGCAGGGACTGACGGAATCCCTGCACTCTGAAAGCAGCGTACACGGGATGGAACAAACGATCCAGCTGACCCGGCGGGAGTTTACCGGCCTGTGCTTCGTCAACTTGGTGGATTTCGACGCCCTCTGGGGACACCGGCGGGACCCGCTGGGCTACGCCGCTGAGCTGGAACGATTCGACCTGCTTCTCAGCCGGCTTCTTCCCCGCCTTCGGCAGACAGACCTGCTCTGCATCACGGCAGACCACGGGAACGACCCTGTCCACACGGGGACGGACCATACCCGGGAGATGGTCCCTCTGCTTGCCTGGTCCCCCGCCATGACCGGAAGCGGCTACCTGCCGGACCGGGAGACCTTTGCAGACCTGGGCGCTGCAGTAGCGGAAAACTTCTCCGTTCCCCTGCCTGCCGGGACCCACGGCCGTTCCATTCCGGAGCTGTTCTGAAAGCTCTTTTTTCTCCGGTGGGCCGTTCTTTCCATAAACTTGAAAACCGCCGCAAAAGTTTCCTTTTGCGGCGGTCCTGTTTTTCAGCAAGGCAGTGAATGAATCACACCTGTACCGTGCCGTCCAGGATCTGTTTGTAATCCTCCAGATTCTGCCGAAGCAGCTCCGGCGTATCCAGCCCATAGGGACATTTCTTTTTGCACTGGCCGCAGTTCAGGCAATTTTCAACCTGCAGCATCATCTTCTGGCTTTCTTCCGTCAGCCAATTGGCCGACGGGCTCCGGCGGATCAATTGAGACATGCGGGCGCACTGGTTGATGACGATGCCGGCCGGGCAGGGCATGCAGTACCCGCAGGCCCTGCAGAAATTGCCGATCAGCTCTTTCCGGTCTCGTTCGATCAGCTCCCTGATTTCGCCGTCCATAACGGGCGGATTCTCGATATAGCTGATGAACTCATCCAGCTCCGACTCCCTCTGAACGCCCCAGATGGGAAGCGCGTTTTCAAATTGATCCTGCCAGGCATAGGCTGCGGCGGAATTGGTGATCAGCCCGCCGGAAAGCCCCTTCATGGAGATAAAGCCCACGTTCAGCTCCTGGCAGAGCTTTACCAGGGCAATGTCCTTTTCTGTGGACAGATAGCAGAAAGGGAACTGCAGCGTGTCATACAGGCCGGAGCGCACGGCCTCCTCCGCCACGTTCAGGCGATGATTTGTAAGTCCGATAAAACGGATTTTTCCCTGTTCCCTTGCTTCCAGCATGGCCTCGTACAGGCCGGTGCCGTCCCCGGGCTTGGGACAGAAACTGGGATTGTGGAACTGGTAGATGTCTATGTAGTCCGTCTTCAGCAGCGAAAGGCTGGTTTCCAGGTCCTTCCAGAAACCCTCCGCCGTGGTGGAAGGGGTTTTCGTCGCCAGAATCAGCTTTTCCCGTACATCGCTGAGCGCAAAACCGATTTTTTCCTCGCTGTCGCTGTAAGAGCGGGCGGTGTCAAAGAAAGTGATCCCCGCGTCAAAAGCCTTGCGCAGCAGCATGGCGGCATACTCCCTGGTTACCCTTTGAATGGGCAGCGCGCCAAACGCATTTTTTTCTGTGACAATTCCCGTTCTTCCCAACGTGACCTGCTTCATACAATCCCTCTCCTCTCAAATCCAGCGGCTGTGTCCGGGGCTTTTGCCCTGCAGGACACCCGCCTTTTTTCCACTTTTACCCCAGAGCACGTTCGGGCCATGCCTTTCTCCTGCAAAAGACGGCCCGCAGCCCACAGGGTCTGCGCTTTTTTACAGCGCCTGTTTACAGCACCAGGCTGGGCGCCGTGTACACTCTTGCCGCCAGTTCGGAATTGAGCATATACAGTCCCTTGGCCTCCGATCCGAAAAGTTCCATCTTTTGAATGAGATCCTCTGCGTTCTTCTCTTCTTCCCCCTGCTCCTTGACGAACCAATCCAAAAACTGGAGCGTACGGAAATCTTTCGACTGCTGGGCTGCGTCATACAGATTGTGAATCAGCGAAGTCACATAGATCTCATGTTCCAGGCCAGCCTTGAGTATCCCCATAGTATCCGCAGCTTTGCGCTCCGGCTTCGCCACTGCTTCCAAAGCCACCTTGGCGCTGTTGTTGTGCAGATACTGGTAGAACAGCATGGCATGGTCCCGCTCCTCCTGTGCCTGCACCTGGTACCAGTTTGCAAATCCATCTAGACCGGTTTCCTGAAAATAACTGGAAAAATCCAAATATAGATAGGCGGAATAGAACTCCGCAGTGATTTGGGCATTGAGAAGCTGAGCGACCGATTGGTTCAACATGAAATATCCACCTTTCCAAACTCTGTTTTTCCTTATTATATCCGCAGAACCGCTGAAATGCAAGAATGCGTGCAACCTGAAAAAGCCTTCTTCCCAGCTTCGGCATAATTGCGCGGCGGACAGGCGATACTATACCCTATCAACAGGAAGGGATGCATGCCATATGAAGTTTTACCGCTGCGAGCACTGTGGAAACATCGTGATCTATCTGAAGGACGCCGGGGTTCCCGTCGTCTGCTGCGGAGAAGAGATGCAGGAACTGAGGCCTGGAACAGTGGACGCCTCCGTGGAAAAGCACGTTCCCCTTGTGGAAAAGGACGGTTCCCGTGTCACCGTGTCCGTAGGCGCCGCGGAGCATCCGATGATCCCGGAGCATTTTATCCAATGGATCCTTTTGGAGACTTCCGAGGGGATTCAGCAGAAACCGCTGGCCCCCGGGCAGGAACCCAGGGCGGTATTCCAGCTGAGCGAGCATGATAAGGTGGTTTCCGCCTACGAATACTGCAACCTCCACGGCCTTTGGAAGGCCTGAACATTCCGGGAAGTTTGAAGCAGAAACCGAAGCGCGCCCATGAAACGGGCAGCTTCGGTTTCATTTCGTTATCCCTGCGGTACCAGTTCCCTGGCGAATTCCCCCAGCAATGACGGCACGTCGATATTCTGCGGGCAAGCCTCGGCGCAGGCGCCGCACCCGATACAGGCGCCGGGCAGCTCCTCCGGCTTCATGGCGTCCAGGGTAAACCGCATGGTCCCCAGGCCTTTGGAGTAGTTCAGCTCGTTGTACATAGAGAGCAGCTTGGGGATATCCAGGCCCTGAGGGCAATTCTCACAGCAATAGCGGCAGGCTGTACAGGGAACCAGATCTGCCTGCAGGGAGACCACCTGATTCAGCAGCTGTCTTTCCTCCGGCGTAACAGGGTCCTCCCGGGAGAATACAGCAATATTCTCCTTCAGCTGCTCCAGCGTAGACATTCCGCTGAGCACCACCTGGACCCCCGGCAGGGACTGGAGGAAACGGAACGCCCAGGAGGCTGCGGAATCCTGCGGGCGCGCTTTTCGCAGCAGGGATTCCACCCCTTCCGGCAGGGATGCCAGACTTCCTCCCCGGCAGGGCTCCATCACCACCACCGGGATGCCGCGGCCCGTCAAAAGCTCATATTTCTTTCCGGCTTCCTGAAGCGTCCAATCCACATAATTCAGCTGAATCTGGCAGAATTCAAAGATGCCGGGATACCGGTTGAGAAATTTCTCGATGGTCTCCGCACGTCCGTGGGCGGAAAATCCCAGATGGCGGATGCGTCCCTGCTTCTTCTGATTCAGCAGATAGCCCACCACGTTCAGCTCTTCGTTGGTATAGAATTCCAGCGAGGTTTCACAGACATTGTGCAGCAGGTAAAAATCAAAGTAATCCACTCCGCATTTTTCCAGCTGCTCTTCGAAAATTTCCGCCACGGACCCTATCTTTTCTCCCGCCAGGTATCCCTGAAAGCCCAGCCTGCCGTTTTGATAGTTCATCATATGCCCCGGCATTTTCGACGCCAGATACCAGGTGTCCCTGGGAAACTGGGAAAGCACCCTGCCCACAAAGGATTCCGACGCCCCTCCGTGGTACCGGTAGGCGGTATCGAAATAATTGACCCCATGGCGATAGGCGTACTCGATGATTTCCCTGGCCTTCTCCTCGTCAATAGGGCCGCCCTGCCCTTGGGTAGGCAGCCGCATATTCCCCATCCCCAAAACGGAAAGCTTTACTTCCTGAAACGGCTGATAGAGCATGAAAAGCACCACACTTTCTCAAAATTGGATGCAATCCGTCTCCGATCCGGCGGATTTTTTTCCAAGGACAGCATACCATCTGGAGTGAACTCCAAGTCAAGCTTTTTTACCGGAGCAAAAAAAGGCCGCACGGCGGGGGAACACCCCCGCCGTGCGGCTCTTTCTTCGATTCAGTTTGTCACTTGCTCCGGCTTTCCTCAACCCTGCGCAGCACCTCCTGCAGGCTCAGGCCGTGTTGTTCGGCCAGCCTTGCCAGATCGTCATATTCCGGCTTACAACGGCTGACGCCCCAGCCCGAGGATTCCTTTACCCTAACCGGGCCGAGCTCCGTTTCCACCGTATACTGGCTGCGGCGGAGCGTGTACCTGCTGCACAGGGATTCCCGCACTCCAAGCGTGGAGGTGTGCGCAAACAGAGTTGAGAGCGCCTTCTCCTTGTCCTCAGGCCTGCACAGGCAGGTCAGCAGGATTCCCGGCCGGTTTTTCTTCATTCCCACCGGCGTGGTATACACCTCAAGGACACCCGCCTTCAACAGCTGTTCCTGGGCAAAGCCCACAGCCTCCGGGGTCATGTCGTCCAGATTGCAGCGAAGCTCCAGGACACTGTCCCCCGCTTCTTCCGTCTCTCCCAGTAAGGCTCGGACGCCGTTCATGGCCTCGAACTCCTTGCTTCCCATACCATAGCCGATCTTCTCCACCCGCATGACCGGAGACGGGCCGAAGGAATTCACGAAATACTTCAGCAGCGCCGCCCCGGTGGGAGTGCAGAGTTCTCCGCGTACCGAACCGCCGTAGGTGGGTACTTCCCGGAGAATATGGGCTGTGGCAGGGGCGGGCACGGGCAGGATGCCGTGGGCGCAGCGCACCTGGCCGCTGCCAACGTGGATGGGAGAGCAGACCACCTGCTCCGGGGCAAGCTCTTCCAGCAAAAGGCAGACCGCGGTCACATCGGCCACGGCGTCCAGCGTGCCCACTTCGTGGAAGTGGATTTCCTCCACCGGCTTGCCATGGGCATGGCTTTCCGCCTCAGCGATCAGCCGGTAGACGCCCAGCACATCCCCCCTCACCTTTTCCGAAACCGGAAGATGGGAGATAATATGCTCCACCTCGTGCATCCCCGCATGATGGTGGCCATGGCTGTGGCTGTGTTCGTGAGCATGGTCATGTTCATAGCCGTGGTCGTGGTCATGGTCATGGCCGTGGTCATGGTCATGGTCGTGGTCATGGCCGTGGTCATGGCCGTGGTCATGGTCATGACTCACATCCATACTCTCTTCCTCTTCCCCGTGCACCTTTACCAAGACATGGGTGCCTGTAATGCCGCATTTGACCGATGGGACGGCGCTGACTTCCACGCCGGGAAGTCCCAAACCATTGAGACGCCGGAGCACCCCCTCCGGATCCGGATGAAGCTCCAGGAGGGCTGCTGTGAGCATATCGCCCGCCGCCCCCATTGCACAGTCAAAATAAATGGTTTTCATAAGAATCTATTCCTCCTAAACTCTGTCGGCTTGTTTTCTTTCCGGAGCGCTTTCAGCCTGGCTCCCTGTCTCCGATATGGTTGATCATACTGGCCAGATACCCTGCGCCGAAGCCGTTGTCGATGTTGACGACGCTCACACCGCTGGCGCAGGAATTGAGCATGGAAAGCAGCGCGGCCAGACCGCCGAAGGCCGCTCCATACCCCACGCTGGTGGGCACGGCAATCACGGGGCAGTCTGCCAGCCCGCCCAACACGCTGGCGAGAGCGCCCTCCATCCCGGCAATGGCGACAATCACCCGGGCGCTCATAAAATCTTCCAGATGAGACAGCGTGCGGTGCAGCCCGGCCACGCCCACATCATAGAGGCGCACTACCTCGTTGCCCAGCGCCTCTGCAGTCAGCGCCGCTTCCTCCGCCACAGGCATATCGCTGGTACCTCCCGTGGCCACAATGATGCGGCCCGTGCCCGTGGGCTTCGGCATGGCGCCCACAATGCCGACCCTGCCCATCTCATGGTAGGCAAGGGGCAGCTCCTTCCCCACCAGCTCCGCGGCTTCCGGGGACATACGGGTGATCAGGATGGTCTTATCACCATCCTCCCGCATGGACGCGGCAATAGCCCGAATCTGTTCCGGCGTCTTTCCAGCGCCGTAAATCACCTCGGCAATCCCCTGGCGCAGTCCCCGGTGCCGGTCCACCTTGGCAAATCCCAAATCCCGGAAAGGCTCCAGTTTCAGCTCCATCAGAGCCTCGCCCACCGGGCAATCCCCGCTGGCCACCCGTTCCAGCAGAGCCTTGATTTCCAATTGATCCATCCTGATTTCTTCCTCCCTTTTCCTTTCCGCTTGCCGCGGCTGTCCCGCCGGCCTTCACCGGCCCTGCAAATCCAGAAACACCTCTGAAAAATACGGTTTCAGTTCCGTCTGAATCTCCCTCCTGCGCGCCAGCGCTTCCGCCATCTGGTCCTCCGGCAGCTGAAGCCGCGCCGCAGTGTGAAACACTCTTACCCGGAAATCTGTAAACCCCAGGGAAAAGAGACGGTCCTCCGCCTGCTCCACCTTCTGCAGAAACCCGGCTGTAATCTCATCTCCCGTGGGAATTCTGGTGGCGAGGCAGGCATAGGCCGGCTTGTCCCAGGTAAAGAGCCCGGCTTCTTTGGACCGCCTTCGCACCTCCGCCTTTGTAATTCCGCATTCCCGCAGGGGGGACCTTACGGAAAGCTCCCGGATCGCCCGCATGCCGGGGCGGTCTCCGGCGTCGTCTGAGGCATTGGTGCCGTCCATCAGCACAGGGTATCCGTCCCGCGCCGCCTGATCCCGCAATGTGCCGAACAGGGCGCGCTTGCAGTGGTAGCAGCGGTCCTGCGGATTGCTCCGCACCGCTTCCTGGGACAGGACATCCACTTCCAGCACGGCCAGCTCCACCCCCAGCTGCGCGCAGAGCCTCCTGGCGTCGGCAAGCTCAAAAGCAGGCTGAAATACAGTTTTCACAAAATATGGCCGCACCTGCGCGCCATGCTCCACCGCCTCGTACAGCAGATACGCCGAATCCGTGCCTCCTGAAAAACCCAGGGCAACCCGGGGATTTTCCCGAAAAAAGTCCTTCAATTCCATCCTTTGCCACACTCCCTTTCGGCCCGTATTCCCACGGCCCCGCTGCCATTATAAAGAAAAGAAACAAACCCGAAAACCGCTTCGGCGGCCCTCCGATCTGTCTCTGCTTCCTGCAAATCCATCTTTTTCAAATGCTGTACAGGCTTCCGGCCCAGCCTTCCATCCGGAAAACCGCGTTCCTTCCTGAAACGCAGCGGCGCTGTAGGAGCCATGGGAAACCCTTCTCACTGTTGAGAGTAAGTCTACACCTTGAAGTGCACTCTATGTCAAGGGGTTTCCGTATTTTTCCCAGCCGCTTTTTTCCATAAACCGTGCGGGGGACGGTCCGCCGGCGCCGGATGCAAAGAACCGCCCCTGCCGGATACGCCGGCACAGGGCGGCCCTTCCAAAGGAGGCGGACTGGGGATGCCTTACGGTGATCCAGACCGTTCAGTGATGGACAGCCTGCAGCATCCGCAGGGCCAGCTTCCGTATCCTGCCGTGCCCGCGCACAACAGGTTTTCCCTCCTCCGGCTGTCCCTGTACCTCATCCCGCGGTTTGGGACCCGCTCCTCCCGGCTTTTCTTCCTGCTCCAGCGTATGGGACAGGAACAGGGAGGCTTTGGCGCAGGCCGGTCCCACGGTTTCGTAGAGCACCGCCGAAGAGAGGATAATGGCGGACAGCAGTGCGCCTGTCTCCGGCGGAAGCATCCGCTCCCCCAAAGCAGCCAGTCCGATGGATACGCCTGCCTGGGGGATCAACGCCAGCCCCAGCCAATTTCTGATACGCCCCGGCATGCGGCAGAGAGCGCAGCCGGCAAAAGCGCCAGCGTATTTCCCCGCAATACGCAGGAAAAAGTAGGCGACGCCAATTACGCCTGCCGTGGCCAGAGCGGGAATATTCAGACGCATGCCGGAAAGCACAAAGAAAAGCAGGAGCACGGGCGGGGTAAAGCGGTTGATCTCCTTAAACAGATGCTTGTTCCCCGAAAGGTTGATGTAGGAAGCCCCCAGAGCCATACAGGAAAGCAGGGGCGATATATTCAGCAGCGTGCAGAGTCCCGTCATCCCCAAAATGACGCCGTTGGCGATCACAAGCCGGTGGTCGGAGGAGCGCCTTTCACTGATCAGCCGGTGCAGGACCCAGCCCAGGCCGATTCCCAGAACCACGGCCCCCAGATTCCAGAGGACTGGGGCGGCCACATCCATGGCGTTGACCTTCCCGCCGCCTTCCAGGGCCTGGGTTACCGCCGTACACACGGAAAAGGCCACCAGCGCAACCGCATCGTCCAGGGCCACCACCTGGAGGATCAGGTTGACAAAGGGACCCTTTGCATGGTACTGCCGGATGGTCATAATGGTGGAAGCAGGCGCCGTGGCACAGCCGATGGCGCCCAGCAACAGGGAAAAGGGCACTGGAAGATGGAACAGGAAAATCATGGGCAGCGTGATGGCAGCCATGGCCAGCAGCGCCTCCAGCACAGTGATTATCAGGGTTCCCCCTCCGCTTTTTTTCAGGGTGGCAATTTTGAAATACCTGCCCACGCCAAAGGCGATATAGGCCAGGGCGATATCGGTGACAAAGCCCATTCCGGAAGCTACCTCCACAGGAACCGCATCCAGCAGATAGGGGCCCAGCAGAATCCCCGCAAAAATATAGCCGGTCACATTGGGCAGCTTCAGGCGCTTTGTGACCCGCGTCACCAGAAATCCGGCAAACAGCATCAGGGAGAGGGAGAGAATCACCTGGGAGGTTTCATTCCCAAGCATTAAGAATTGTTTCATAAGCGGCGGCGCCTCCTTTCCGGGGCAGAACGATTTCCCCGGCAGCCATAGAATATGCTTGATTATAGGGCTGGTGTATGATAAAATCAAATAATAATTTTTAACACAGATATTCATAAATTTGATAAAAAGGAGGAATCCATCATGTTTGATCAGAAGGCCAACACCTTGCTCACCCTGGTACAGGAAGGAAGCTTTACCAAGGCAGCTCAAGCGCTTTCCCTGAGCCAGCCCGCTGTGAGCCATCAGATCCGCCAGCTGGAAGAGGAATTCGGCATCCAAATTTTCCACAAGGACAGGAAAGAGCTGCGTCCCACCCCGGCGGGCGCAGTTTTGATCAAATATGCCCGGCGGGCGCTGGCCGTCTACAACAATGCGCGGCAGGCCATTGAGGATTCCCGCAGCAACCTGCGGCGGTTCACTGTGGCCATTACGCCCACGGTGGCGGAGAGCCTGGTTCCCCAGACGCTGGCGTACTACTGCATGGAGAATTCCGACGCCCACATCAACATCATGACTGATACCATAAAAAACATTTATGATAAATTGAAATCTTTTGAAACTGACCTGGCCATTGTGGAAGGAAAGCCTGACGATTCCAGCCTGACCAGCGTACTTCTGGACACGGATTTCCTCTGTCTGGCGGTGTCGCCCCAGCACCCTTTTTCCAAGCGGGCCTCCGTTCCTTTGATGGAGCTGAAAAAGGAAAAATTCATCATGCGGTCCCGCCCGGGAAACACCCGGGTGCTTTTCGAACGTTATCTGGAAAACAACGGGGAGACGCTGCGGAGCTTCAACGTGATGATGGAAATAGACAACGTGGCCACCATCAAAGAACTTGTCTCACGGAATTTGGGCGTCACGGTAATCGCCCGTTCCGCCTGTCTGGAGGAGCTGCGCACCGGCAGGCTGGCGGTGGTCCCCATTGAAAACTCTTCCATGATCCGGGAGATCAACCTGGTCTTTCACCGGGATTTCAGCCATCCGGAGGTGCTGGATGAGATCCGGCGTATCTACTCTTCCTTTTAGCCGCAGGAATTCCTTCCGGCCGCTTTCCCGCTCAATGCACGGCGGAGGCGCCCTCCACATAGGATGGTACACGGAAACAGAGGAGGGAATGATATGAGAGAACGGGAATACTGGCGGGCGGATGCCGCAGCCTATGCAAAAGCCTGGGCGTTCGGCCGAAACCCCGCCTATCTGGATTTTGAACAGCTGGGCGGCGACTGTACGAATTTCGCCTCACAATGCCTGTATGCGGGCAGCGGCATCATGAATTACACCCCCACCTTCGGCTGGTATTACGCCTCTGCCTCCAACCGCACGCCGTCCTGGACAGGGGTACAGTATCTCTACGACTTTCTGACACGCGGCAAGGGACCAGGCCCTCATGCGGTGGAGACGGAAGCCGGGGAATTGGAGATCGGCGATCTTGTCCAGCTGGGCCGGGCAGACGGACAGTTTTACCACAGCCCGGTGGTGGTGGAGACCTCTCCCGAGCTATTGGTGGCAGCCCATTCCTTCGACGCCTACAGGCGGCCCCTGAGCAGCTACAGCTATGACAGGGTTCGGTACCTTCACATCGCCGGGGTACGCATCCCGTAACAAACCGCCTCGTATTCTTCTTGCTTTTTTTGAAGAAAACAGTATAATTATTTCAAAGAATTTATACTGCTGAGAGGAAGAGACCATGGACAACGCCGTTTTCAGACGCTGCCCCGCACATTTTCCCCCTTGCATTGGTAAAACAGACAGGTATAACCCTGCGTCCCTACGGGCGGCGGGGGTTATACCTGTTTTTCTGACTGGAATTCTCTGCAAGGCAAAGCAGCAATCACCCCTTTGGAAAGGATTGGACGAAAGCCATGAAAGTAGCTGATATTCTGGGTCTGCTGGGAGGACTGGCACTTTTCCTGTATGGTATGCAGATGATGAGTTCCGGCCTGGAGGCCGCCGCAGGCAACCGCATGAAACGTATTTTGGAACGTCTGACCTCCAATCGCTTTTTGGGCGTGGCAGTAGGGGCGGGAATCACCGCGGTGATTCAGTCTTCCTCCGCCACTACAGTTATGGTGGTCGGTTTTGTCAATTCCGGAATGATGACCCTTTCACAGGCGGTATGGATTATTATGGGCGCCAACATCGGTACTACCATTACCGGCCAGCTGATTGCCCTGGACGTAGGGGCTCTGGCCCCCCTCTTCGCTTTCTGCGGCGTGGCCCTGGTTGTGTTCCTGAAGAAAGCTGTGTTTCATCACTACGGCCAGATTATTGCGGGCCTTGGCATCCTGTTTATCGGCATGGAAATGATGAGCTCCGCCATGATGCCCCTGCGGGAATCCGAAGCCTTCATTAACCTGATGACCCAGTTCAGCAACCCTCTTTTGGGAATTCTGGCAGGTATGATTTTTACCGCCGTCATCCAGTCTTCCTCCGCCTCGGTGGGCATTTTGCAGGCCCTGGCCGCCAGCGGCCTCATCGGTCTGCCCAGTGCGGTTTACGTCCTCTTCGGCCAAAATATCGGCACCTGCATCACCGCGGTGCTGGCCGCCATCGGCACCAGCAGAAACGCCAAACGCACCACGGTGCTTCACCTGCTCTTCAATGTAATCGGTACAACGCTTTTCACCCTGGCCTGCATGTTCACTCCTCTCACCCCGCTGGTCGCATCCTTCACCCCTGGCAACCTGCCCGCTCAAATCGCCAATATGCACACTGTGTTCAACGTGGTGACCACTCTTCTGCTGCTGCCCTTCGGAAACTATCTGGCAAAGCTTGCCGTGCGCATTCTGCCTGAACATGCCTCTGAGGAAAGCGCCGGCCCCAGGCTTCTCTACCTGAAGCCCGTGGAAAGCTCCCATGAATACCAGATCGGCACCTCGGCCATCGCCCTTAACGGCGTCTGGAAAGAGCTGGCACGCATGTCGGAAATGGTCCATTCAAACGTGGAAAAGAGCTTTCAGGCCGTGGAGCAGGAAGCGCCCCAGCTGTTGGGCCCGGTAGAGGAGGCAGAGGAATACCTTGACTATCTCAACAAGGAAATTTCCAAATATATCTCTCATGTAATCGTCTATGAGAACAACGAGAAAGATTCCGCCCAGATCAGCGCCTTCTTCCGTGTCTCCGGCAATCTGGAGCGCATCGGCGACCACGCCATGAACATCTGCGAGTACACCAAGCGCATCGCAGAAAAAGGAATCTCTTTTTCACCTGCAGCCAAAGCTGAAATCGCGGAAATGCGTAAGACCAGCCTGGCTGCCTTGGACCTGCTCGGAAACCTGCAGGGAATTTCTGTAGAACGGCTTTCCCAGGTTGCAGCCGCAGAACAGAAAATTGACGACATGACGCTGCGGTACCGCCAGAACCAGATGGACCGCATCCGGGACGGCCTCTGTTCTGATGAGGCCTGCGTGCTTTATTCGGAAATGCTCACCGATTTTGAGCGCATCGGCGACCATATCCTGAACATCGGTCAGGAGCTGACCCAGATAGACATTCCGGATTAGTTTAAAAAGGGGACGCTGCAGGATGAAGCTGCAGCGTCCCTTTTTTTGTTTCCTCCCAAGTTTCCAAGGCCTGAAACGTCTTCAGGAGAATAGGACATGGCGTTGCGGGAAGTCAACGGTAAAGCTTGGCAAAGATCAGCCCGCCCGCCAAAAACAACGCCGAAACTCCTAGCAGAAGTCCCGTTTCCAGGGAAGCGGAGGCAGCCTGACCCGCAGACTCGGAGCCGGGTATCCCCGGAATTCCGACGCCCGCCTGCCCGCGGCTCCAGTTTTCCTGATCCTGCCCGGGCTGTTCCGCAGGAGCCTCTGTCTCCGGGCCGCTTTCCTCCTCCGCAGAATCCGCGGGGGAATCCTGGGAAGCCTCTGAAGAGGAAGAGGAGGTTTCCTCTTTCCCCCCGCTCTTGAAGCCTTCCGGAACCTTCCCGTTCTCTGGGGGCTGCATTCCCTGCCCTTCTCCATTGGGAAGCTCCGCCCCATCCGGGGGCTCCATTCCGTCCGGAGGCGAAAATGCGCCTTGATTTTCCCTTCCATCCGCCGCCGGCTGGGCCGCTGTCACTGTTATCGTTTTCTCAGCAACTTCTTCGTCTCCTGCTGCAGCCGTCTTGTTTTCCGGCTGCTCCTGCTGCCGTTCTGTCTCGTCCTCTTCCGGAAGCGCAGCGCCGGTTTTCCCTTTTTCACCCCAGCCGCCGAATCCCATTCCGTTTCCGCCGCCCATCCCCTGGGAGCCCATGTCGGATACTGTCAGGTGGGAGGCGTCGATGAGAGCGCTGGAATCCGCTGTTTGTCCCTCTGAAGTGGAAGGAATGGAACCATCCAGCTGTCCCCGGATACTCTCCGCCCGGAGCAGGCAGAATTCCTTCAGCGTTTCGGCCCCTTTGAGAAATTCCTCATAGGTACAGAACGCGGTGGGGTCCTTCTCCACATAAGGGGAAATCAGGGCCAGGGTTTCCTCGAAGAACTCCTCAAAATAGCCGCTTTCAAAATAGGAGGAGATAAAATCGTCAAAGGCTTCGTGATATTGCTGCGTGTAGGCGTCATTTTCAAAAATCCAGGCAACCATAGGGCGTTCGGAAAGTTCGCCGCTGGAAACGGGGGAATCGATGGGGGAATTCACAGAGGAAGTGGCGCCATCCCCACCCCCCATAGCTCCCATCCCCATACCCCCGAAAGCCAGGTTGTAGTCCCAAGCGATCATGGAAAGAAGCCCTTCGTCCTCATGGAGGTAATAGTTGTGGATAATGCTGCCGGTATAGCTGTCGCCGTTGAGCACAAAATTGTGCGCTACAAAATAGCTGATCACCTCATCCACATTTACAGATTCCTCGATGTTCCCCTCGTTCAAATTCTTCAGGGCCTGGATGAGCCGGTCCTTATCGGCATTCGTCACATCAAATACCGCGTTGTCGAAGATATTGGGGTAGCTGTCGTAAGATTCATCCGTATAGACCAGCAGAACGTCCGAGCTGCCTCCCATCCCTGCCATGCCGCCAAAACCTTTTCCTTCGCCGCTTTCTCCTGCATCGGGAAGCTGCATCCCCCCGCCCTCGGAGAAACCCCCGCCCTGCAGGAGGGACGCCAGTCGCTGCAGTTCTTCCGGCAGCGTGATTCCGCCCTCTTCCAGACGGGCGAGGATGACCTGAAGGTCATCCGGCAGGACCAAAGCTCCGGACTCCAGCTCTTCCAGAATGGTTTGCACCTCTTCAGGATAAGCGCCGCTCTCATCTTTCAGGCCTTCCAGCAAGGTCTTCCAATCGCCGAACGAATTCCCGCCGCCGGGGCCGCCTTCCATCCCTTCCGGCAGTTCCTGTCCCACTTCATTTCGATTTTTGGCTTCGGCTCCCCGACCGCCTCCGCCCATAGACATGCTGTCGGGCTTGTATATCGCGCCGTAATCGGAGCCGTAGGTCCGCTCGGCAAAACTCTCTTCCACACCCTCCGCGGCGATATAGAGGCCCCAGTCCTCGCCGTTTACCGTGATCCAGACATAGCTTGTCAGCGGCGTTTCCGCGCCCGTATAGGCCATCATCTGGTAGCAGAGATAATCCTTCATATAGGTGTTATCCTGTATGACATTGTTCAGGCAGAGCTTGTCGAGGCCGTAATAGGTAGAGGTGCTGTCATAATGGTCAAACTCAATTTTGAAGCTGTACCGGTCGGAATCCGAATTTGCCACCGTGCTTAGGGAGGTGTTCCCCTTAGGCCGGATTCCCACATTTTTATAGCTTTCCCCATCAATGACCAGCGCGCAGGAGATATATTCCTCCGCCATGGCGTTTGAGAGCATCTCCTGCCAGTCGTCTTCATCGGCCACAATATCTACCGTATGAACCCTGCTGGTATCAAAAATTCTGGACACATAGGGCATATCTGCGGCGGCGGCTTCCAAAAATATACCGCCTCCGCCCAGAAACAGCACCGTGACCAGCACCATAAAAACTGCCGTCACCATACAGATGAGATCGATGCGCTTGCTTTTGGACATAGTTGGAGTCTTCCCCCTTTCTTAGGCCATCTGTCTTTGGTATGTTTCAACTGACCCGGTATTCTTTGTCCCAGGGAAGCACCATTCACCCCATATACTCCCCATTGTAGCTGACGAGCACCGCACTGGTGACGCCGCTGATTCCGGTAAGCCCGTTGACAAAGGAGGTGTCGCTGCCCTTCAGGCGGATTTCGTAGTTGAGCTCGATCTGATCCCTGGTGACGGTTTTGCTTTTTACCACGCTTTTCTCCACCGTTGCAGCCAGAAAGTCCCGAGCCATCTGTTCGGCGTGATCATCCTCACAGGTGATCACCGCAAGATAGGGGTTCTGATGGGGCTTCCGGTTCACAAATACCAGCAGCATCACCCCGATGACTACGCTGCCGATGACAGCCAGAGGGATCATGCCCGCTGCCAGGACGATTCCCGCGGCAATGGCCCAGAAGAGGAAGGCGATGTCCAGCGGTTCCTTGATGGCGGTGCGGAAGCGGACGATGGAGAGCGCGCCTACCATGCCCAGAGAGAGCACCACATTGCTGGTCACCGCCAAAATGACCAGGGTGGTAATCATGGTCATGGCGATGAGAGAGACGCCGAAGCCGGCGGAATACATCACGCCGCTGTAGGTCTTTTTATAGACGAAGAAGATGAACAGGCCCACGCAAAAGGAAAGCACAATGGCCAGGACCATATCCAACACTGTGACGCTGGTCACATTTTCCAAAAAATTCGATTTGAAGATATCGCTGAAAGTCATAAAGGTTACTCCTGTTCTGTTTTTATTTTTGACGGCGCCTGACCCGGTTCTCCCTCAGCCGAAAGCCCGGGAGGCCGCATATTTGGAAAACGCGCCCGCCTGCCGGTTTCCCAGCTGCACCAGATCCCGGATCATCTCCGGCAGAAATTCATCGTATTTCACCTCCAGCAGGACGCCGTTTCCCGCTGGAAGCATGGCAAGGGGCTTTTCCAGCAGATCGGGCCGAAACGGCGCCGTGTGAAGCTCCCGGTCCAGCGTGATCCGCACGTTCCCAGGAGGGAACACAAAGGGCTCCCGCAGATAATCCACCACCGTTTTCGGCCTCAGCTGCTGCGTCTTCATCTTACTGTAAAGCTCTGCCGCCACCGGCCTGCCGGACACCTTCATCCAGCTCGTGTCCCCACGGAACAGCCGGTC
>ENA-OUPA01000318-OUPA01000318.1-human-gut-metagenome-genome-assembly--contig:-NODE-318-length-35046-cov-133.111_pt1 | contig 35046 bp, 35 predicted proteins | sample MGYA00237939_ERZ548770 | MGnify/ENA primary metagenome ERZ548770 (study PRJEB26490, sample SAMN05356877) | human gut metagenome | biome: terrestrial biome; feature: human-associated habitat; material...
AAATATTGATTACAGCTATATTGAAGGTATCGTAGAATAACAAAAATTCCAGTTTATGTATTGAATTACGTAGTTAATAGGTGAATAAAGTGAAAAAAGTAATAGAAAATATAGATAGTATAGTACTTGAAAAAGTGTGCTCTATAACTATTGATGATGAAAAAAAGAAACTGTTATTTGATTGTAAGGGAAATGCCATAAAAATAACACCAAGGTATACTAGAGCTATCAATATGAGATATAGAGAAAAAAGAGAGAAGAATGGATTACAAGATAAGGAATTATCTGTTGTATGGATATTAGTTGGAGTAAAAGGGGAAAAAAAGAAAATATTACAAGTCGGAAGAAATTGCTCACTTACGAGGATGCTTTCATCTGATATTCGGAAGGATGTTAAGGAAATAATAGGGGATGCTCCAAATTCTAGGTACAATAATTTATGTAATGGATATAATGAATTAATATTTTATGAAATTAGGATTTCGGATTTTTTGGAAAATGATGGTGTATTCAAGGAAATGTTTGGCGGTGTTCCGTTAGAAAAAATAGAAAACTCCGATTTATGTAGTGCGTATCATACTATAAGAGCATCTTATGTCGAAGGGAAAGTCGCTGCGATTGGTATGTGTAAAAAAATGAAAAAAAATGATGAACAAAATATGTGGTGCCCTTCTCCAGGAGGCATTGATGGGGATATATATACATATTGGTCAAAGAATACATGATTTGAAATATAGAAACAAAAGAAAATAATTTCCAATAATACTGAGGGTAAAATTTGAAGTTGTGAAGGAAATAGAAATGTTTATTCGAGAATATATGTCATCAGATTGTGAACGACTGGCAGAATTATTTTACCAAACTGTTCATACTGTAAATGTTAAGGACTACGCACAGGAACAATTGTGTGTTTGGGCAACGGGTAATGTAGATTTATCTGTTTGGAATAAATCATTTTTAGAACATAATACGCTTGTGGCCATAGAAAATAGTATTATTGTCGGCTTTGGAGATATAGACAACACGGGATACCTTGATAGATTGTACATACATAAGGATTATCAAAGACAAGGAATCGCAAGTGCATTATGTGATAAGTTAGAGAATGGTTTTACTAGAATCACAACGCACGCATCCATTACAGCAAAACCGTTTTGCCTGCATAGAGGATATAAGTTGGTAAATGAGCAACAAGTTGTGAGAAAAGGAATCTACTTAACAAATTATGCGATGGAGAAATAATCAAATTAGTTGGATTAATTGCATTTTAATTACGTCAAAATCAAAAACAAAGGAGGAAAGATATCATGAAAAACAAATTATTTGTTATAGGAAATGGATTTGATTTAGCCCATAATCTTCCAACCAGATTTGATCCAGACTTTAAGAATATTGCCATAAAACATGAATCGGATAATTTTTGGGATTTATATCAATCTTGTGAAAATGATATTTGGTCTGATTTTGAAAATTTGCTTGGATGTCCAGATTTTAACACTCTTGAAGAAATCTTTTATGGGTATGAGCCAGATTATTTCTCAGATAGAGAAAGTGACCGTGATAGCATTATTTATCAGGTGGAATTAAATGGAAAATTACAAGATGCTTTATATGAATTTGCGGATAATGCGGAAGATTCTTTGCGTAATATACAAGTTAATAATTTTATAGAACAAATTCTTGATTCAGATGGGTATTATATTACTTTCAACTACACGCATACATTGGAAGACATTTATGATATTCCATGGGAACAGATTTTACATATTCATGGTGAAGTAGGAGAAAACAATCTAGAATTAGGATATCCAAAAGGAAATTTTAAACCTGAAAAATATAGTTATGATGCAAGAGGAAAAGGAAGAGGTCCTTATATTGAAATTGAAATAGAAGATTATATTAGCGGCATTGAAGATTATTATGTCAGAACAGCATACGAAGAGTTAATTGATAAGTGCCAATCATTTTACAAAGAAATCAGAATTGACTTATTAAAAGACTTTCTGGATAGAAATCAATGTAAAATTGAAGAGATTATTGTTTATGGACATTCCTGTGCAATTGATTTTGACTATTTTAATTATATAAATACAAGATATTCAAATGCTTATTGGCAGTTTTATGTAAAAGGAGCAGAACAGGAAAGTAATGTTTGGTATCTTATAAAGGAATATGATATTAAAAATGCTGTTATCTTTAAAGTATAGAAATACCTATTCTGTTAACGATAACTACAAATCTTAGTTGAACAAAATCGCTATGCCACAGCCTTGGCAGGCCATCGCGCAGCGATTTTGTTCAATTCCTGTTTGTGATGATATAGAAAAATCGAAATTTCATGGAGGTAAAATCATTATGAATAAAAGAACTGCGGGTGTAATGTTTTGTTTGATTGCAGGGGGACTGTTTGCAATAAGGTATATTGTAGCAGCTTTATTTATGTCAGGCGTTTCATCCTGGAACGCAATGATTTTTGCGGCGGGACTTGAATATCAGGGAAATGGACTGCTGATTTTCAGTATCATCAGTCTGGTGGTTGGCATTGTTTATCTTGTACGGGCAGAAATAGAAGATAAAAGAAAATAACAATTCTAGTTTTTGAAACTAAGAAATCGGGATTTGTGGAGGGACATTATTATGAATAACAATGGTTTGAAGGGTATTGTATTGATACTCTTTGGAATACTTCTTTGCGTATGCAGTGCAGAAATAAATGAAACTATTTTGTATAACTTCAACGACTTCCCGTTTGCACTCATCGGTGTGATTTGTGGAATCGCAGGTCTTGTGCTGGCTTTTCAGAAAGACACGAGTGATAAAGACAAATAAATTCAAGTTTATAGTAGTAAAGGAAGATGAAGTACCTACGGTGCCAAAACGGTGCCAAGAACTTAAGCAAATAAAAATACACTGTGTAAAAACAGCAGTTTTATGCGGATTTTGCCACCCAAAAGCATAGAAAATATGCAGAAACACGGTATTCAAATAACGTGAGGGTGGACGTACAGTAGGATCTGGACGTGTTGCTACAGTTATCGAGTAATACAATCTTAATATGGATTTGTTATCGTAAGATAACGTTGTGTCTAAACGTAAGATACCCGTAGAACTTCGGTTCTACGGGTTTTTCTGTATCTTAAAGAGAGAATGATTTGAAAAATTATAAGTAGAGAAATAGCGAAATATTTATCAGCAAGATAAAATACAGATAAATTTAAAATTGAAAAATAAGACCAGTGGTGCCAAAACGGTGCCCAAAAAGAAACTCCTGCGAATGTTTGCCATTCACAGGAGTGATTTTTTACCAATCTTTAATCTGCTTGATCTGTTCAGCACGTTTCGGATCTCGATGATATTGCAGTTTCAGACGGATTGTTTCTACAACTTCCTGTCTGGCTTCATCATCAAGCTGATAGAATGATGTAAGTAGATTATCTACATCAGGCATACTATTTTTGCCAAAAAGATACATCAACGGATACATTGAATTTTTTAAGTAAGTCTTTACATGACTTGCGTCTAAGGCTCCGTTCAAACCGTCTGGAAGTGTAGGATAAATCTCTTCTTCCTTAATTGTGCCAGAAAATGGACTGGCAGAACATATCTCATTCACATCAATTTGCAATTCGTTTGCAAGTCTTAAAGCAAAATTAAATCGAATATTGGAATCTTTTTGAATGATTGAATATAAGGTTGTAGCACTGATTCCAGTTGCTTTTGCAATTTTACGGACATTTATAAGTGGTTAAGAGATCTGATGTATGCGTAGAAAATGGAAAATATGTTACAAATAAAACGAGAATTTGAACTCGAAATTTGGAAAAAATAATGAAAATAACTTGACATTTGAAAATAAGAGATGTATTTTTAAGATAAATTCAATAAACGGGAGGTGGATAAAAATGTTTAATCTTGAAGAATTGAGCTTGGAGTTTGTAGAGATTTCTGAATTAAAAACCTCTAAGAACTTATTTGGACCAGTTATGTACGGAACAGGTGTGAGAATGTAGTTTGTAGAAAAGACTTGCTCTATGTAAAAAGAAATATAGAGTAGGTCTTTTTTATTTAAAAAGGATTATAGGAGAGAATATATGAATAAATTAACTACAGCTGTATGGGAAATAACAATGGGTTGTAATATGCGTTGTAAACATTGCGGTTCAAGTTGTGCGGAAGCGCTACCCGATGAGTTGAATACATCAGAAGCTCTTGAGGTGTGTGACCAATTAAAAGATTTGGGATTAAAAGTTATTACATTATCTGGAGGGGAACCTACGACACGTAGTGACTGGCATATTATTGCGAAAAGATTAGTAGATAATGGCATAATAACAAGTATTATTACAAATGGTTGGTTGATTGATGAAAACTTTATTCATAATGCGATAACATCAGGAATTAGAAGTGTCTGTTTAAGTATTGATGGTCTTGAAAAAACTCACGATTTTATACGGAGATCGGGATCATTCAATAAAAGTATTAAAGCATTGAAAGAATTAAGAAAAAATAATATTTCGACATCAGTAATAACTTCAATAAATAAAGAAAATATATGTGAATTGGAAGAACTATATCAATTATTAAGTGATTTGGGAGTTAATAGTTGGCAGTTACAGATTGCATTACCAATGGGGAATTTTGCAAAACGCCCAGAATGGCTTATAGAACCTCAAGATATTCTTTCTATTATTGATTTTGCATATAATAAAATTGGAGGTAAGTTGTTAATTGTTTTGGCAGATTGCATAGGTTATTATAGCAATAAAGATATAAAAGTAAATGAGAATTTTCTTAATGATAATTGGTCTTGGACAGGTTGTGGAGCAGGAAAGCATGTAATTGGTATTCTGCATAATGGAGATATTGTTGCTTGTACTTCTATTAGAGATAAAACATTAGTAGCGGGAAATATTCGTGAAAAATCTTTAAAGTCGATTTGGGAAAGTCCGGACTCTTTTAAGTGGAATAGAAATTTTGATAGTAGTAAGTTAAAAGGATTTTGCAGAGAATGTCGTTATACAGAACGATGCTTAGGAGGATGTAGTAATAGTCGTTATTGCATTAACGGCTCATTTGAAAGTGAAAATAGATACTGTGCATATAATGTTGAAATGAAAAAATGGAAAAAATATTTGGAATCACTTAATGATATATCAGAAATTGATAATGTTATAGAAAAAGCAGCGGCTTTAAAACATCAGGATCTTTATAAGATAGCTTGCGAAATTAAACAATCTAAATTATGATTAGAGAGGTAATAGATATGAATAAACATGAGTTATATCATAACCACAATTATGTTTATCTGCTGACTTCTAATATTATTAACCGCTGTGGTGATTCATTAGATACAATACTTTTTACATGGTTGGTATATTTACTTACAAATAGTGCAGGGTGGTCTGCGATTATTTTTGGTATTAATCAAGCTACTTCTGTAATTATTCAACCATTTATAGGTCCATTAGTCGAGAATATGAATAAAAAGAAAGTGTTAGTACTTTCAGATATAGCTCGAGTTCTGTTAGTTTTGTATATATTATATGTATATACACAAAACATGCTTTCACCATTAATATTGGTTTTTATGACAATATCCATTTCATTAATAGAAGCATTTCATATGCCAGCAGGGGTGGCAGTTATTCAGCATGTACTTCCTAATGAACATTATGATAAAGGTGTAAGTGTCAATGTGTCTTGTACCAAAATAGCAGTATTAGTTGGAACTGGCTTGTCAGGCATAGTGATTAGTTCATTTGGAATAGGTATTTCTTTAGCGATAGATGCTTTGATATTTTTAATATCAGCGTTGCTTATAGTAAAAATAGAATTTTCTGTTCAAGAAGAAAAGAAGACAAACCGAATAATTGGCAGAGAATATTTAATTTCGCTTAGAGATGGATTTAGTTATGTATTTGACCATAAGAAGCTATTAAAACTATGTTTTTTATGTATTCTAATTAATTCAGCAGTGGTTCCATTTGATGCACTGCTCGCCCCGATTGCAAGAGAAATGTTTAGTGGAGATGCCAAAATTGTTTCATTACTAAGTGTAAGCGTAACTATTGGTACTATTTTGGGATCATTGACTTTTGCAAAAATGAAAGAGGAGAAAAAAAATAATACACTTGTTACATTTTGTGGAATTGTTTTAGGTGTATACTATGTTTTTATTGCATTTGTTTCAAAATATATTGCAAATCCTATAACTCAAAAATTACTGTTGCTAATCGGTTCGATAATAATTGGTGCAGCATTGGGATTAATGATTACTTATGTACAAGTGAAATTTGTAAAAGAAGTTACTAAAGAATATATAGGACGTGTTTCTGCAATTCGATTTTCACTTACATACGCATGCGCGCCAGTGGTATCTTTTGTGATTAGTATTATATACAAAGTTACTGTTGTTGATACAAGTTCACTTTTTGTGGGATTTGGTATTGTAATAATAATTCTTTTTCTTTTGGCAAATAAGATTACGTTTTCTCCTTTGAAGAAAGGCGATAAAAGTTATTAGAAATTATTTATATGAAAAACTGGCTGCTTTTTGGCTATAAATTAAAGCTGATAGAGAAGAGTATAAACAACAGAAGAGAAGCTTTTTGACTGAGGCTTCCGGTGCCAAAACGGTGCCAAGAAATCAGGCAAATAAAAATAAATAGTACAAATCAGTCGTTTTTCACTGTATTTTGGAGAGAAAACCATAAAAAATATGAGGTAAAATGATATTAAAGTATCGTGAGGGTGGACGTACAGTAGGATCTGGACGTGTTGCTACAGTTATCGAGTAATACAATCTTAATATGGATTTGTTATCGTAAGATAATAGTGTGTTTAAACATAAAAAACCCGTAGAACTTCGGTTCTACGGGTTTTTCTGTTATCTGAAAATATGTAAAAAGAGCAGTAAAGAATAACGAACAGTATAGAAAAACGGTTGCCGGTAGAGTATCCTGACAACCGTTTGTGATAACAGAATGATAACAAAAATATGTAGTTAGTCAGCTTGATTTGAAGATTCATTCTGCGAATTAGAACAAATTTCGATGGTTTGTTTACAAATTTTGTCTTCATTAATTTCAGCAAGATGTAATGAAAGCTTTACAAGTAGTTGATCTCTTACATCAGAATTGGAAATTTCTTTCGTCATATGCATTGCGTGTGTTGTATTTGAATCTAAAGTGAGTTTGTCGAAAAACTCAGATATTTTTTTATTTGCTTTATTAGACAATGTGAAAAATAGAGCAGATGTTGCTTCAATAATTGGAAATAATTTATGTATAAGGAATACTTGTAAAATAAAATCGAATATGATATAAGAAAGGGCACGTTGAATAAAAACGTGTCTTTTTTCTGTTTGCAGGGAATTGAATAGTGGCTGTTAGTTTGATACAATAAAATGGATTATACGGTATTGAGGGGGAGTAAATTATGCCGACGAAAGAACCGCGTTTTCATGGCGAAGTTACAGAAAAAAGTCATAAAAACATGAGTAGAATACGTGGAAAAGATACAAGTATAGAGGTTGTGTTGAGAAAGGCACTATGGCATAGGGGATTTCGTTATCGAAAAAATTATAAGGAATTGCCGGGGAGACCGGATATTGTTCTGACGAAGTATCGTATTGCGATTTTTTGTGATAGTGAATTTTTTCATGGAAAAGATTGGAAAATATTGAAGCCACGATTAGAGAAAGGAAAAAATCCGGATTATTGGGTTAAGAAAATAGAGCGAAATATCCAGAGAGATGAAGAAAAGGACCAGCAATTAAATTTTATGGGGTGGACTGTGATACATTTCTGGGGAAAAGATATTCTGAAAGATACAGAACAGTGCATTAGAGTGATAGAAGAGACAATATTTGACCAGAAACTGGAAGAAGTAGACGATGAAGAGGAAATGTAATGATGAATTATTTGGAAGAATACGATGAAACGGATCCTATTTCAATTGAAACATATGCAAAAAGGTTGATTGGAAAAACATTTGCCGATGTGTGTAGGCAAGATGATATCACTAAAGCTATGGTTGTCAGGGAGACTGCAAATTACGAAGTAAAACATGAGAATAAGAAGCGAAAAGGCGGTTTAGGAGAACTAATAGAGGAGAGATTCTTTCACTATCAGACGAATAATGATGCACGTCCGGACTTTGATAAAGCTGGTGTAGAATTAAAAGTAACACCGTATAAACAAAATAAGAATGGGACATTGGTGGCTAAGGAAAGACTGATATTGACAATGATTGATTATTTTTCAGTTGTTGATGAGACATTTGAAGATAGTCACATGTGGCAAAAGGCTCGCTTGATTTTACTGGTGTATTATCTGTATCAACAAGAGATAAAGAACCGGTTAGATTATCGTATTGGATATGTGAAGCTGTTTGCACCGCCGGAGCAAGATATAAAAATCATAGCACATGATTTTGAGATCATTGTTGAGAAAATCAGAAACGGAAAAGCACATGAATTATCTGAAGGAGATACTCTGTATCTTGGAGCAGCACCAAAGGCAGCAACGTCAAAGGACCGGAGAAAGCAGCCATTTAGTGATGAATTAGCAAAACCACGGGCGTTTGCATTTAAAAATTCATACATGACATATGTTTTGAACAATTACATTATTGCCGGAAAAAATACATACGAACCGATTATCAAAGGTACGGCAGAGGAATCTTTTGAGGATTATGTTGTAGGGAAAATAGATGCGTATTGTGATAGGTCGGTTGCTGATTTATGTAACACATTCCATATAGAATATCAAAAGAAACCGAAAAGCCTGGAGGCAATGTTAGCATATCGGATGTTAGGCATAAAAGGGAATCATGCGGAAGAATTTGAAAAAGCAAATGTGGTAGTCAAGACGATACGTATTGAGAAAAATAATAAGATAAAGGAAAATATGTCATTTCCAACTTTCAAATTTAAAGAGTTAGTAGAGGAAGACTGGGAAGATTCTACATTTGGAAATTATTTACGTGAAACTCGATTTTTATTTGTGGTTTATAAGTTTGATCAACAAGATGAGTTAAGGTTAAAGGGTTGCCAGTTCTGGAATATTCCATATGATGATTTGGAAAGCAATGTGAAGGTGGTTTGGGAAAAGACGCAGAGAGTGCTTCGCGAAGGACTTCATATAGAAAAGAAAAATGGAAAGAATTATAATAATTTTCCAAAATCATCAGAAAATCTAGTGTGCCATGTAAGACCACATGCACAAAATGCAAAAGATACTTATGAACTTCCAGACGGAAGACAGTATCCAAAGCAATGTTTTTGGTTGAATAATAGTTATATTTTGTCGCAGTTGGATAAGAATTTTATTGAGGATTGATAATGGGTAATAAAGAATATAAAACTTCAGAAGAAGTAAAACACAGAGCGGAAGAAGCAATAGGACATTCATTTAAAGAAATTTTTGAATTAGCTCGGAAATTTCAACAAGAAAATGGATTAAAAGAGAAGCACGGAAAGGGGAATATTGGGCAAGCCTATGAAGAAGGCTGGTTTAATTATGCGTGCAATGAAGAAGCTGAACCAGATTTTAAAGATGCGGACATTGAATTGAAAGTAACTCCATTTTTAATCAATAGTAGGGGATATAGAGCAAAAGAGAGATTATCACTTGGAAAAATTAACTATAGAGATGAAAATTGGAACGAGTATGAGGAAAGCAGATTTTGGACAAAAAATCATCATCTGCTGGTTATGTATTACCAGTATATTAAAGGGGTAAAACGTGAAAAGTTCAGTGTAGAGAAAGTGGACGAGATTCTGCTGGAAGAATTACCAGAAAGAGATCAGATGATTATTCAGCATGATTGGGAAAAAATCGCACGCTATGTAAAAGAGGGAAAAGCACATGAATTATCAGAACGTGACTTTATGTATCTCAGTCCGGCTAGAAAAGGCAGCGGTGGAGATGAGAAAGTAAAATATAATGATAAATATCCGAAAGCAAAACCAAGAGCATATTCATTTAAAAAGTCATATATGACAAAGCTGTTCAATGAGAGAATGCTTACCACAGAGGAAATATCTTACATTTTGCCAGATACGGTATTGTCAAAGGAAAAAGAGTTTGATGATATTTTGATTGAAACTTTGAAACCATATTTGGGAAGAACAGTTGAGTCATTGAAAAAAGAATTTCCTAATTACCGTAACGGATACAGTGACAAGAACGATATTGTCAAACAGATATACAAGAGCGAGAATGACTTAGAAGAAACTGATGAATTTCAAAAAGCTAACTATAAATTAAGAACGCTTACAGTTGATGAAAAAGGAACACCAACGCAGGATATGCCATTCTCGGCGTTTGATTTTGAGGGATTGCTGAAAGAAAAGAACTGGACAGAATCTATTGCTTATGACGAGATGGTAGATTCGAAGTTTTTACTTGTGATATTTTCAAAGAATGCAGAAGGGCAAGAAATATTGAATAATGCCCTCATATGGTATATTCCGAAAAAGGATGTAAATAAAGTAAAAGATGTTTGGGAAGAAGCAAGAAGAGTTATTAAAAATGGAATAAAGTTACAACAGAAATTATCCCATGACAGAGCGGGAAGGTTAATATTTATATATGAAAATAACTTCCCGAAGAGTAGCTTTAATAAAGTGGCTCATGTAAGAAATAAGGCTGGAGAGAGCGAATATTTTTGTGAAAATGCAAATTCAGTAAAATTAAAAAAGCCTGCGGAGGTTATTACTTTAAAAGAAATTCCAGAGGAATTGAAAGATACTCCGATACCTACTGGAGAATACATGACCAAACAGTGCTTTTGGTATAATAAGAAATATATGAAACAGCAGATTAAAGATTTTATAAAATCATACTAAAAAATAGAAAAGGATCTTTACAAGAATATAAAAATAGGTTATTATATTTAAGAACGATAGTTCGGATAATAAAAGAAGAGGTATTATAAAGTGAAGAAAACAGTTTGCGAATTGTTTGCCGGCGTAGGTGGATTTAGATGTGGACTTAATAATATAAGAACAGCAGAAGATTATGGTAAAAAAGAAAAATGGGATACAGTTTGGTTTAGCCAGTGGGAGCCAGCAGAGAAAAGTACACAGTACGCACATGACTGTTATGTATACCGATTCGGAACACGATTAGATAATAATGGTGAAGATACAACAAATTATAATATTGAAGATGTAGATAAAACAACACTTCCTGATTTTAACCTGTTAGTTGGCGGATTTCCGTGCCAGGACTATTCTGTAGCATCTTCATTAGCTACTTCCAAAGGACTTGAGGGAAAAAAAGGAATTTTATGGTGGTCAATACGTGAGACTTTAGAAGCAAAGAAGCCACCATTCGTATTATTAGAAAATGTTGATAGATTATTAAAATCTCCTGCAAAGCAAAGAGGTAGGGATTTTGGTGTGATTCTTGCATGTTTTCGAGACGAAGGATACATAGTAGAATGGAGGGTGATAAATGCTGCGGAATATGGATATCAGCAAAGACGTCGTAGAACATTTATTTTTGCTTATAAAAATAACACAAAATATGCGGATAGAATTTTAAATACAATTGGATATGCAGATGTATTGGAAGAAGAAGGTAAGAAAGAATGCATGGAAAATGTAATCTTAAAAGAAGGCTTTTTTGCAGAAACATTTCCGGTAAATAAAGCAGAATCTGCTAAGATGAAAATTAAGGAACTGCCGGTAGAAGTAGGTGAAGTGTCCAAAACATTTCAATGTGCATTTGAAAATTCAGGGATAATGAAAAATGGAATAATATATACAATGAAGACTGTTCCGGATTATCATGGAAAACAGATAACTCTTGGTGATGTTATGGAAATCGGACAAGTGGAAGAACAGTATTTTATCCCAGAAGAAAAATTATATTATACGGATCCTGCGGTTACACATAGTGATGAAACTGAACAGCGTCTTCCAAAGGAGGATAGACAGACCTGGCAGTACCTGAAAGGTGCAAAAAAATTGTTACGTACAAGTTCGACAGGTCATGAATATGTATTCTCAGAGGGTGCTATTTCTATGATCGATCAGGAGGACAAACCGGCACGTACGATGCTGACATCAGAAGGTGGCTTCAGTAGAACAACTCATATTGTGAAAGATAAGATTACTGGAAGAGTAAGACTACTTACTGCAACAGAAGCAGAACGTATCCAGGGATTTCCTACAGATCATACAAAGTATTGCATGGTTAAAGGGAAAATTGTGGAGATGCCATTGAGAAAACGCAGATTTATGATGGGAAATGCATTGGTGGTTAATCTGGTGGCAGACATGGAGAAAACATTGGATAAAATTTTCGAAAAAGAATAAACGGAGGTGAGATAGGGAAAGATGAACAAACATAGTTTGGAAATTCCATTATATTTAAACCAAAAAATAGTATTTGATTTACTGGCATCAATTAATGATGGAATATCACAAGTGACCAAAATAAGAACGGCATCTAGGTCAAATGGGGAAATTGAGGCAGGGGTAGATGCTGATTTGGGAAATAAAAATATTTTTACTTTGATGGCGGTAAAATTAAAGGGAAAAGTTGGGACCGAAAAGAACAATGAACAGGAACAAGAAAAAATTCATACACCTTCATCGTTGTTCAACAATTTAAAAGATAGATTGTTTAAAGATAAAATGGTAAAAAAGGTGACTAATAATTTGAATGGCATTCAAGCTGGCGAGTTTGTTGAGGTGACAGGAGTTTTAAAAATAAATCCATTGATTTCTATGATGGAAAATATGATTCAGCTGATGGAATTGGCTACGGCAGTAAATGGAGATGGCACAGGAAAAAAAGCAAAACAGCAAAATTTAGAAGATAAAATAACTATCAATCAGATGAAAGCATTTACAAATGGACTCAAAGTTGGTGGAATGGTAGATATGATTTGTGAATTGGATGACTTTGCAGGTGGAAAAGCTGTTTTGCCTATCTATATGGATTATTTCTTTAATGGAAATAGCGTAGAAGTTATTGATGGAAAGTTTAAAGTGTTGGGAAAAGTTGCAAAGGTATGTGATGAAAACAGTAAAATAGATTTACTGAGAAATACAAGCTTAAGTTTATTCAAAGAGAATATTTTGGGAAAAATGCTAGATGTGTTTAACAATGAACTTAATCAAGACATAAATGTAGGGGAAATAGAAACTATTATCAAAGGACCAGCACTGCTTATTATTCCTATTGCGATTTATTTATAATGAGAAGAAAGGAGTCTATAATATGGATACCAAGGTGACGTTAAAAGAAAATTTATCAGAACTTCAGGAATTGGCGAAAGAAAGAACGGTAAAAACACAAAATATAGAATATGATTTGGAAACTTTAGTGAAAAAAATACAAAAGGGGATTATAAAATTAAATCCAGATTATCAAAGAAACCATAGATGGGACAATCAAGAGTCATCAAAACTTATAGAAAGTCTAATATTGAATATTCCTATTCCTACAATATATTTATCTCAGGATGTAGACGTGGATGAAGAAGTAGAAGATGGAGTGTCAAGGTATTCTGTTATAGATGGGCAGCAGCGATTAACAGCAATTTATGGATTTATGAAGAATACCTATGCGTTAGAAGGCTTAGAAGTATTACATCCATTAAATGAAGCATATTATAAAGATTTACCGCCTTTTTTGGTGCGACGATTAGAAGAAAGAACCATTAAATGTTTAAGGATAGATTCGACAGTTGATCCACAAGTAAAATATGACGTTTTTGAAAGACTTAATTCTGGAGCAGTTCAGTTAGAATCGCAAGAACTTAGAAACGCAGTATATAGGGGCAAATTTAATGATTTGATTAAATCACTAGCAAAAAATGAGAAATTCATGAAATTATTGAATATTAATATAAAACACGTATCAGAGGATAATAAAGTAAAAAAGATGCAAAATGTTGAATATGTATTGCGTTTTTTTGCATTTGATAATTATGAGATTGCAAATATGAAAAAGTCTCTGAAAAAATTTTTATCAGATCAAATGGATAAATTCAACTCATTTGATGATAAAAAACTGAAAAAGATGTCGGAACATTTTCTTTCGGTTATAGACTATATATATGACAATATGGGAGAAAAAGCTTTTGCTAAATACAAAGTCGAAGATGGAAAACTAAAACTTCAATCAAAATTTAATGCAGCAGTGTACGATGCATTGATTATTGCAGTTTCTGAAGGAATGCGAGAAGGAACATTAAAATTTAGTAGTCAGACCCAAAATAAAATATTAGATTTGTATAAAAATCCTAAATTCATTGACAGCATTAATGGAAGCACTACTGATAAGTCTAAAATTTCGATACGTATTGAAATGATGAAAGAGGTATTGACGAAATGAGTACATTTGCATCAGATTTTATAGAGGGTTTTGATGCGAGATGGAGTGAAGTGAATACATTGATTGACATGGCACAGGGGCTAGATGATGGTGATAAAGAGTATTGTGCATTATGTAGAGCAACAATTGTTTTGATAGTAGCAAATTTTGAGGGATTTATATATGAGGCAATGCGCTGCTTTATTAATGATGTTAATAGTAATAATGCATTTTCAATGACATCAGAAAAAATGAAAATGACATATTGCACTCAATTTATTACTCCAGAAAAAGGAAACGAAAGAAAGCTTAGGAAATTAGTAGATGTTTTCAACGAATTAGATACGAAATACGCAATAGAACCTTTTTTGTATGAAAATAATAAGAATCCAAAGGCAACAGTTATAGAAAAATATTTTGAAGAAGTTGGTGGAAAGAATTTTTGGAAATATATATCGGAATGTGAAATAGATAAAGTTTTTGAAAATGACAGTAGCATAGGGGCAAATTTGATTGAAAAAATGAAGGATGTATTAAGAAATGGAACATTGGACTTCCCATATCAACTTAATTGTGAAGATATTGGCTTTAATATGACTAATAATTCTTCGAGTATTGAAAGTTTATGGAAAGTATTTCTGAACCAAACACTGAAAGCCCGTCATGATGTTGCGCATGGCATTTCGTTGGATAATACAATGCCTTTATCGGAGATTATATTAACTGAGGAAAAAGTGAAAATTTTGGAATTATCATTTGCTATATTAATGCTAAAAGCTGGAATGAACCAACTGTGATAACATCATGATAACAAAATCTCAAAAAACCACACGGATACGGTGGAAAATCCAAATTTTCCCACACAAATCACACGAAATATCACCATTTGCACACCGCAATACACCGGTCTGATATCGTGAGGGTGGACGTACAGTAGGATCTGGACGTGTTGCTACAGTTATCGAGTAATACATTGTACACTTAATGAGTGCGTAAGCGCGAATTTAGTGAGAAAGTTGTTTTGTGAGCGTTGCGAGCAGAACTACCTTCTGATAACAAATATAGTAATATCAAGGCTTCCCGAGAAATCTCGGGAAGCCTTTTTTATGATTTTTAACTTACTGAACTAAGGTATAAGAATTAATGGTTCTAAAATGGCTCTATTTTGAATTATATAGCCGCAAAGAAGTAAGTGAAATAATCAAGTCAAATAGCCTAATCAAACATTTTGGGGGCATTTTAATCAATCAAATAGGAAGTGACATTTCATAATATTAATGCTATACTAATCTAAATATGTAAATTCAATTTAATCTAATGGTAAATTTAAAATCGTAACTATTCAGAACCGCAGAGAACAAAAAAGCGGGTGAGACCTATAGTTACTATCAAATTTAAACTTGGATAAACTCAGGAGGCACACAATGGTTAAACACATTATTTTATGGACACTCAAGGATGAGTACACAGAGGCACAGAAGACTGAAATACGCGCTGGTATAAAGGAAGGCCTAGAGGGGCTTAAGGGACAGATTCCGGGCATGCTTGATATTTCTGTGCGCACAGATTATCTTCCGACATCTACCGTAGATGTGATGCTAGATACTACATTTGAGGATGCTGATGCACTTGCAGCGTATGCAAAGAATCCTAAGCATGTTGCAGTGGCGGATACCAAGGTGAGACCATTTACAGCAAATAGGGCATGTATGGATTTTGAGGTGTAGTAAGTGGCAAATTAGTGTATTTGACTATAAATCGTTTCTAAAATCAGGCGATATGTCAAAAATGACGAATATTGTCAAATTATCATTGAATTCCAAGATTATCACAGATGAGCTTAATGGAATCGCAGAGACACTTGAGACACAGACAGATGCTATCAAGCAGATTAATAATGACGTAGAATTGAATAGAATTATTGTTGGTCACAATCAGCAGTGATTTGACGGTAACCGGATGTTACTGTTAAGGCTGAGGTGTGAAGCAGCAATATTAATATCCCCACGTTTATTTCCATGTATATGGCGAAAAACGTGGGGATATGTTATTATATGAGTATGACATTGAAAGATAGAATACCAAAAGAATTTTATAGCTTATTTCGCACGAAAAATATGGATGCATACATGCAGATAGTTGTTGCGTTATATGAGGAGAATAACGAGGTCTATGCATCACTGGGACTGACACGTGAGGAGTGTCAGATAATCATAGCGGATACCATATCAAAAACAGGCATTGTATGGCAGACTGATTATAATGAAGATGAGAGTGATAAAGATAGTGGCGGCATGGATAATGATGATGATAATCCTGATTCCGAAATTGATGTTATATATGACCAGACCAGTTTCGCATACACTCTGACACCATCAGCTATATTGGGCAGGCTTATAAACTGGGGCTGGATCAGGAGTGATTTTGATGAAAAGCTCAACACATATGTGATTGCATTTCCTCAGTACAGCCAGATGTATGCTGAGCTATTTAAAAAGCTGCTTGTGGATGATGACAGCAGGGAGCGCGAGAGCATTTTGGCTGTTTACAGTGCGCTTTTCACATATTTTTCAGATCCGGAAAAAAATAATGATATTCTGAAAAATGCGTTGTATACGTCAAAAAATCTTGGTCAGCTTTTATCAAATATGCAGGATGGTATGAGGGCATATTTTGATGAGCTGTCACGTATGAAGGATTTTATAGGTATACAGAAGGTACTGATTAAGGAAATTAATAACAGTGATAGCAGACGTTATGCCATCCTTACAACCACGGATAGCTTTTATCGTTACAAGGAGGCTGTAAAGGAGCTTATAAGCAAAATCCTTAATCAGAATGATGACAGAAGGGCTGAGCTTGAGGGAATTCTTTCACAGACTACACCCGGTACGTTTGAGAGAAAACGCTATGAGTACAGCGTGGAGTACTGTGATAAGGCAAGTGAGCTTGTTTATAAGGTGGAGCATGAGTTTGACCTGATTGAGAGAAAGTACAACAAGCTTATTGAGCAGAAGACGATTTTTGCAAAGAGGGCGCTTGCAAGGATACATTATATCCTGCAGGAAGGCGCAGATGACGAGGATAATATAGTAAAGCTAATTAACCTGATAGATAAGAGTGATAAAACAGATGAGATACTTGGGGCTCTTCGAAATAGAATGAAGTTCACCAGACAGTTTTACAATGTAACGGACGACAGTTTTCCGGGAAGAAGAGAGAGAGGAAGAAGTGAGTTTGTTCCGTTTGTTATTGACGATGCTTCGGCAGGCGAAGATGATATGGCAGATTTTGTGCCAAAGCCATTGTATACCAAAAAGGAGCTTCAAAGCTTCAGAGATAAAAATATGCGTGATGGCATGTTTGTGACAGATGAACAAACTGTAGAATCCATGGAGGATCTGGAAAAGCTTCTGTTTTTATGGCAGGAGGAGACCAATGAGCGCATGGGTGAGGATACGGTGAGTCTGGATGGAGAGATAACAAAGAGTGATGGTGTAAGCTACTCAAGGCTTGTAATATCCAAATCGGACTCTAAACGAGAGGCATAGAAAAGAGAGCAATGTATGTTTGAATATATGGAGAATGTTTCGCCAAATGAGGCAGAAAATATTAGAAAAACTATTCAGGATCTGTTGAGGCAGACCTGTATTTTGCAAATGAAGTGTGACCCTGTTACATTGATTCAAAGAGACAATCCAAGGTATCAGGTGTGTCTTAGAAACAGAGAGTTTATCTCTGATTATCTGGCTGTGCTTGACTGTGAGCTGGTTCATGACCAGCAGGAGCATCTTTTCAGGATAACGGGTGATGGTGTCATGCTCGAGAAGATGACTCTTCTTACTGCAAGGATTGTCATTATAATGAAGATGATATACAGGGATAAAATCATGGGCGAGGGGCTTAATGCGACAACAACGAATCTGGCAGAGATTCGTGAGTATGGCAGAAATACCAATCTGATTACCAGAAAGCTCAATAATCAGGAATGGTCAGACGCTCTTTTGCTTATGAAAACACATCAGATGATTGAACTGCCGGGGGCTATTGCAAACCTGGAGGACAACACACCAATTTATATTTACGGCACAGTAAATATATTCTGCTCAGCCATGGATATAAATGAGCTTGTGCGCATGTACAGTGATGAGGTGGAGCTGATTAAATATGATAACGAGTCGGCTGCAACACTTGAAGCTGCCGGATTGAATACAGAAGGCAGTTCTGTAAACCATACCCATGAATTTGCCAAGAACAGTGAAATGGAGGAGTTACCAATTGAGTCAGTCTAAGAAGATATTTACCAGAATGTGTCTAAACAACTGGGGCGGAATAAATCACAAGGTTTTGCAATTTAATGAGTATGTCAATTTGTTCAGTGGTAAGAGTGGCTCGGGAAAATCAACCGTCATGGATGCGATTCAGGTAATTCTCTACGGCAGCTTCAGCCCCACCTTCTTGAACAAGGCTGCAGATGATGCAAAAAACAGGAGAAGTGTTCTGAGCTATTTGAGGGGGGAGCAGAAGGATGGCTCCGCAAATCGTGGCGACTGTGATTTTTGCTCGGTCATAGCGCTTGAGATAGAGGATACAGGCAGTCATACGTTTACATGTATAGGAATAGCATTTGAGGTACGAAAAAACGATTCTGAGATTAAGAGATTTGTGTACTTCAGTCATTCGGGCAGGATGCCAGAGACTTCATATGTGACATCGGATGGCTTTTGCTATTCAAATAATGATATTAAAAAGCTTGTAAATACTCGCTCACAGTCAGCTGACAGACGCGCCAGAGGGGATGTAAACCGTATTTACGCATCGAAGGAGGCATACCTTGGCACATTATATGATGTGATTTTAGGATATATTGACCCGAATCGTTTTATCACAATGGAAAAAAGTGCTATTGCACTCAGAATGACAAATGGAACAGGCCAGTTTATACGTGATTATATGTTTCCAAAGAGTGACTCGGGCACGATAGAGACTATCAGTGAGCAGCTTGATGCATACAGACAAATCAGGGAAAAAATAGAGGATATGCGCAAGCGTATTGAGCTTCTCAAGGAAATAAAGGAGTCAGGGCAGGAACTGGTAAATATCCAAAGCGATATTGTCATGGCAGAGACAATGATCAGGTGCATAGATATCGAGGATATGCGTGCAAGGATTCAGGCAGCTGAGGATGATAAAAAGCGTATCGAAGAAGAACAGGACAGGCTTTCAGAAAAGGCAGAGGATATAGCCGGGCAGCAGGCAGATGTGCAGCAGGAGTATATTCAGGTATGTGCAGATTTGAAATCGAGCGACTTAGGAAGCAAAAAGGATCAGCTTAGGGAGCTTGAGAAGAGAAGTCTCATGCTTACCGACAACAGCCGTCAGTGGATTAAAATCACAAACGGACTAAAGGCCTGGGATGAGGATGAGGTCATCACAGATTATGTAAGCAATGCAGTTTTAAACCTCATTGAAGAGATTGTGGATGGCGATGTCACAGAGGCAAAATGTCAGGAGCTTCATCTAAAGCTTGAGTCTATAAAGAAGGATATAGAGGATGAGCTCGAGGACAATACTTCGCAGAAAAATGAGATAACAAAAGAGCTTAAAGAGAAAAAACGTCTGGTCGATGATATGAAGAACAACCGCAAGTCGTACAGTGAGAGCCTGCGTTCGGCAAGAGCTGCGCTGCAGAGAGACTTAAGTGATAGATTTGGCGAGCCTGTGAAGGTACAGGTATTTGCGGATATGTTTGATGTACAGGACGAGGAATGGAAGAATGCCATAGAAGGACGTATGGGCAGGCTCAAGTTCTCACTTATCACAGAGCCGCGTTATGCGCATACTGCTGCTGTTATTTTCAGGGACATGAAGCAGTTTGAGGATGTCGACCTCATCAATTCCAAGGCTATCATGGACAGTGAACCAAAGGCCATGGATGGTTCGCTTTATGAGGCGGTGGATACAAAGGAAAAGTATGTAGATGTCTGCCTGAAAAGATATCTGGGACATATTATAAAGTGCCGGAGTGTTGACGAGCTTGAGCAGGTACGAGATGGAGTTACACCGGACTGCTACTCATACAGCAACTTTATTTTCAGGCATCTGAAGAAGCGCGATTATACTACAAATGCCTGCATCGGAGGCAGGGTATCCAAGGCAAGACTTGCCGAGTATGAGGCAGATGTGGAGAGGCTTGAGAAGGACCAGATACAGCTTATGGGTATTATTTCAAGTCTCAAGGCACAGAGAGATTTTGAGTGCTTAAAGGGGGAGCCGGAGTATTTTGTGGGCCTTTCTGAGGCGGCAGATGAGCTTAAAGCAGTTAATTCGCAGAAAAATGAGCTCGAAGAGATTATTAGGACAATGGAGAATGGGCAGTACAAGGAGCTAAAGGAGAAAAAGAGGCTTCTTGAGAAAAACATCGATGCACTTAAGAGTGCTTTTTCACAGAATCAGCAGCAGATAAATGAAAAGATAAGCCAGCATGAGAAAATCATAGGTGCAAACGAACAGCGAAGAGCACAGCTTGAAGATATGTTACAGGGCTATGTTGCCAGGGAGGAGCTTGAGAAGCAGGTGCAGGATATGCTGCAGCATAGCTCAGGAGCATCGGTCAAGAGCAAACAGCGTGAGAAGCTTATTGAGCTGCAAGGCGCAGACGGAAATGGTGGCAGGCAGCAGTCGTGTGTGGAGACGTTGCAGACTGCCCGCTACAGGTATATAAAGGAGTTTCCGTCAGGTCAGTTCAGCGGAGCCGAGAAGTCAAATAAGGCATATGAGGAGCTGCTGGAGAAGTACGAGAAGGATTATGAGCCGGAATATGAGAGTGAGTTTGAGGAGCAGTGCAAGGTGATCTACAAAAGTCTCAGAGAGAATGTCATCGGTACAATCCACGGTGATATCAAGGCTGCAAAGCGCCATGCCTATGAGATAAACAGGCTTCTTAGAGAGACTAATTTCTCAGACAGTACCTATCAGATTAAGATAGAGCCGGCAAAGAACGAAAACGGTCAGTTCTATGATATGCTTATGGCGGAAGAACTGGACAGTAAAAATCTGGATAATGGCGGAATAGCTGGACAGATAAGCTTTGGTGAGGATGATTTTTATAAGAAATATGAGCAGAAAATTAAACTTTTGACAGACAAGTTCATGCCGCCAAGGGATGAGGATGAGCATCTGCGAATGCAGAAGCGCAAGGAAATGGAGCAGTATGCGGATTACCGCAATTATCTGTCATTCAGCATGTATGAGCAGGTTACGGACGAAAATGGCCATGTTATCAGGGAGAACTTTGTAGATGACATGGCGGGACGTGATTCGGGCGGCGAGGGACAGAACCCTAAGTATGTTGCGCTTCTCGCGGGCTTTGCGATGCTTTATATGCAGCAGAGCAATCGTGATTCAAAGATTAAGCTGGTGCTTTTGGATGAGGCATTTTCCAAGATGGATCAGGAGCGAAGTGCGGTGTGTCTCAAGTATGCAAGGAAGATGGATTTGCAGCTGATTGTCTGTGTACCGGATGAACGTCTGCAGTCGCTTATCCGAAATGTGGACTGTGTATATGGCTTCAGGCGGCATAATAATCAGATTTCTATGATGCATATAGACAAGGGCGATTATCTGAAATTGATGGAGGGATAGATATGGCATATTATATAGCAGAAGGTGCCGTTGTTAAGGGTCATGTGACAATGGCTGACGGAGCAAGTGTATGGTATAATGCAACTGTAAGAGGCGATTCAGAACCGATAGAAATAGGCAGAAATTCGAATATACAGGACAATGCGGTGGTACATGTGGACTTAAGCCACAGTGTCAGAATCGGTGACAATGTGACAATAGGACACAGCGCAATTGTCCACGGGTGTACTATAGGTGATAATACACTCATCGGCATGGGGGCCATCGTGTTAAATGGAGCAAGGATTGGTAAAAACTGCATAATAGGTGCGGGCGCTCTTGTCACCCAGGGCACCGATATTCCTGACGGAAGCCTCGCATTTGGTTCTCCGGCAAAGGTGATCAGGGCACTGACCGCTGATGAGATAGAGGAGAATCATCGCAATGCCATGCATTATGTGGAGATTGCGAGGGAGTCGCTGGTTTAATATTGGGCGGATTATTTACATAAACTTTGCAAATGGGTGGTAGCGGTTTTTACATAAAAAAAATAAAATCGTAGTCTGAGGCATACAAAACGGGAAAGGTATAATTTATGAAATCAAAAGAAGACAATACACAAAAGAAAACCAAAAAGCTCTCATCAAAGGAGCTCTCATGGGTATTATATGATGTGGGAAATTCCGCATATACACTGCTTGCGTGTGCGCTCATACCGATATGGTACAAAAGCCTTGCCGTTGGAGATGGTGCAGGGCAGATTTCATCTGACAGGGCAACCGCGTATTATGCGGTGGCAATAGCTGTGATGACAGTTGTATCAGCGCTTATCGGGCCTGTCTGTGGCGTAATAGCAGACCATATGCGCATCAAAAAGGCTATTTTTTCAACGACCGTAGTTGTTGGAGTGTCGGCGTGCATACTTAACGGTTTTACACCTACATGGGTGCTGTTTCTTGTTATCTATGTGCTTACAAAGATATTTTACAATGCATCGCTGGTGTTTTATGACTCGATGCTTGTCGATGTGACGACAAAGGATAGAATGGACGAGGTGTCTTCCTACGGCTATGCCTGGGGATATCTGGGCTCGTGTGTGCCGTTTCTTGTTTCACTTGCAGCGTACATCTGTGGACCGGACATGCTTGGATACATATCAAACCGCCTGTCGATGATAATAGGCTTTGCGGTTACAGGAATTTGGTGGTTTGTTGTTACAATTCCATTGTTTAAGAGCTATAAACAGGTAAATTATGTATCGGATGCAGCAGACAAAGATATTCATAAGAATTTTGAAAATGATGTATTTATAAGAGACAATATCAAGGAGAAAAACAAAACAAACAAAAATCCGGGAGTCCTAAGACTTATAGCTGACGCATTTGCACAGATTTTTGGAACAATCAAAAAAATAGCTACAAAAGATAAAAAAGTAGGACTGTTTTTGGTTGCTTTTTTCCTTTACATAGATGGTGTAGGAACTATAATAGATAATTGTATAAACATAGGAACTGATTTAAAGCTCGATTCAGTGGGACAGGTAGTGTTTTTACTTTTTACACAGATAGTGGCATGCATCGGTTCACTTGTTTTTGGAAGACTGTCACAGACATACAAAACTACAACGCTTTTGTATGTATGCATTGCGGGATATTTTGCAGTTTGTCTATATGCACTTACACTGCATGATCTGATTGGCTTTGGAATCATGGCATTTGGTGTGGGATGCTTCCAGGGCTCATTGCAGGCGCTGTCACGCTCATATTTTTCAAAGATTATTCCTCCTGAGAACTCGGGAGAGTACTTCGGAATCTATGATATTTTTGCAAAGGGAGCTTCATTTTTAGGCTCGCTTGTCATAGCGTCAGTAAAGCTTGCAGGCGGCACGATAAATGTGGCGGTTGCAACTATGGCAATATTCTTTGCAGTGGGATTTGTATTTTTAAGGCTTGCAGACAGATATGATGCACCGAGGCATGAAAATAACTAAAATAAAAAGTAACGAAAGAAGGCTTAAAGCATGATAAATACAGAGGGAACAAAGGTCTGGGCACACAGAGGAGCATCCGGATATGCACCGGAGAACACACTTGAGGCATTCAAGAAGGCAGAAAAGATGAAGGCTGACGGCGTGGAGCTTGATGTGCAGCTCACAAAGGATGAAGAGCTTGTGGTCATACATGATGAGACCGTGGACAGAGTAAGTGGAGAGAAAGGCTTTGTAAAGGACTATACACTAAAGGAACTGAAGCGGCTCAATGTGTCAAAGCACATGCCGTCCTATGACAAGAAGACTCGCATTCCAACACTCGATGAGGTGTTTGACCTGCTCAAAAACACAGAGATGACCATAAATATCGAGCTCAAAAACGGTATCGTACAGTACAAAAATCTGGAGAAAAAGGTGCTGGCGCTCGTGGAAGAGTATGATATGCTTGACAGAATCTGGTGCTCATCATTCAATCACGAGTCGATTGTGCGCATGAAAAAGCTTTGCCCTGATATGAGGTGCGGTCTGCTTTTTTCTGACATTATAGTAAATCCGGCAGAGTATGCAAGCGAGCTTCATGTGGATGCGCTCCATCCGGCAACCTACCATATGCAGGATGAAAACTACATTGACAAGGCGCACGGAAGAGGACTTAGAGCTCATGTATGGACTGTAAACGAAAAGCATGAGATGAAGGCACTTGTCAAGGCAGAAGCAGATGCAATTATAACAAATTATCCGGATATTGCTGTTGAAATAGTTAAAAATGCCTAAAAGATATATAAAATGCACACAAAATTAACTTATGTAAAGCTGAGTAAAGAAATGTAAAGTTTTTACCATGATTTTACATAACTGCGTTTTGGACTTTACATTAGCTTGATACTATTAACTTGTTGAATAGTTATTGATTAATTTTAATAATTTATCATGCTAATGGAGAGATTAATTATGTTGAAAAAGAAATTACCAAAGAAAGCGGTCGTCATAGGAATGATGGCAACGATGATAACAGGCTGTTCACAAGAGGTACAAACTACCAATGTGGACGGCCTTAATTCATATAAAAATGCGTCAAAGAGGTGGTAATGCAGCTTGCTGCAAAGGAAACACTCAGATGTGCTGATATCGTTGAAGAAATGTTTGTAAATTTGCATGAATGTATTGACAAAAAAGGCAAAAATATCGAAAATGAACTTAAGAGTGCACGGACATTGCAGAAGCATTATGTGCTGTGCGGTATAGCGAGAATTGGAATATTATCAGATGATATCAACGGAGAGGTAAATATTGCATAGGGAAAGAGTTTTGAAGGCACTTGCGGGGCTGCTTGTCGGGGTGGAAAAAAAGCTTCATCTGGCAGACAGAAGGAGACGCCGTGAGGATAAACTGATAGAGCGGGCAAGGCTGCTTGAAATACAGCGGGCACAAAATAAAACGAACTTAAAAGACGCAGACGCGAATGGAAAAATATCATATAGAATAGGAGCATATATGCAGATGAAAAAACTGGAAGAAGTTTACACAAACAGGGAGCTGTCATGGTTACAGTTCAATGAGCGGGTATTAAATGAGGCGGGCAATCCAAGAGTACCGCTTGCAGAGAGACTGACCTTTGCATCAATTTACCAGACAAATCTGGATGAGTTTTTCATGGTAAGAGTAGGATCACTCATGATGCAGATGAATTCAAAGGAAAAGATTTTCGAGAACAAGACAAAGATGTCGAGTGAGGAGCAGGTATCGGCAATCCTTGACAGAGTATGCGAGCTTGAGAAGAAAAAAGCAAGGATTTACGAGCAGCTCATGGGTGAGCTTGAGCCAAAGGGCGTGCGCATAATCAATTTCAACAAGCTGTCAAAGGATGAGGGGGATTTACTGGAGGCATATTTTGATGCACACATTGCACCTTTCCTCTCACCCATGATTATAGGAAAGCAGCAGCCGTTCCCATTCCTTGCCAATAAACAGCTCTATGCGGTAGTGCTTTTAACCACGCAGAAGGGAAAGAAAAAGACCGGCATCGTGCCATGCTCAAACAGCGTATTCAAGCGTCTGATTGAGATACCTACAAGACCGGGCACATTTATGCTGTCAGAGGAACTGATTTTACACTTTGTATCAAAGCTCTATCCAAAGTATGTAATCCGTGAGAAATCAATCATGCGTGTGACGCGTAATGCGGATATCGATGCGCAGAGCATGTATGATGAGGATATGGATTACCGTAATATGATGGAGGAGCTCATCAAGAAGAGAGTGCGTCTTGATCCTGTAAGAGTCGAGCTTTCAAGAAAAATCAACCGCAAGGCGATTGACGAACTCTCGAGCTTCCTTGAGATTGGCAAAAAGCATTTTATCAGTGTAAAAACACCGCTTGATATGTCATTCGTATTCCAGCTTCAGCACTATCTGCGAGACAAGCAGGAGCTTTTCTTTGAGAAGCGTACACCGCGTGACACACCTGAACTTTCACTCAAGGAGAGTATACTCGGACAGGTTGAGAAAAAGGACGTGCTTCTTTCATATCCGTTTGAGAGCATGAAGCCGTTTATCAAGATGCTTAACGATGCAGCAGAGGATCCTGATGTAGTTTCTATCAAGATGACACTTTACAGAGTGGCAGACAAGAGCCAGATTATCGATGCACTTATAGAGGCTGCAGAAAACGGCAAGGAAGTTATCGTGCTTGTCGAGCTGCGTGCGAGGTTTGATGAGGCTAACAACATAGAGATGTCACACCGCCTTGAGGACGCAGGCTGTCAGATACTTTACGGACTCGGTGATTACAAGGTCCACTCAAAGCTCTGCCTTATCACAAAGAAAAAGGGCGATGGCTTTGAGTACATCACTCAGATTGGTACAGGAAACTACAACGAGAAGACCTCGCGTCTTTATACAGATTTATCCCTCATCACTGCAAATCAGGAGATTGGAGCAGATGCATCAAGGGTGTTTATGGCGCTTCAGAGAGGTGAGACTGTTTCGGACGGAGATGTAAAACATCTGCTTGTTGCCCCAAAATGCCTGCAGAATAAGATTGTTGACATGATTGATGAGCAGATTGCCAATAAGAATGCGGGAAAACCGGCATACATCGGAGTTAAGATTAACTCTCTCACTGACAAGGTGCTTATAGACAAGCTTATCGATGCTTCTCAGGCAGGCGTGAAGGTTGAGCTTATTGTCAGAGGAATATGCTGTGTGAAGCCGCAGGTTGAGGATGCCACAGAAAACATCACTGTAATAAGTGTTGTGGGAAGATATCTTGAGCATTCACGTATATACAGATTTGGTGTGGGCGATGATGAGAAGATTTACATTGCGTCAGCAGATTTTATGACCAGAAATACCGTAAGACGTGTGGAGGTTGCAACACCGGTATACGATGCACATGCTAAGGACAAAATCCGCCATATCTTCGATACAATCATGACAGATGACGAGAAGGGCAAGGAGCTTTGCGCTGATGGTGAGTATGTGGACAGAAAGATAAACAGCACACCGATAGATTCGCAGGAACAGTTCTTTGAGGAAGCATACAAAAATGCCGATAAGAGTGCGGACAATCAGTAAAATGAGGTAATTGCATAAAGATATGGAATATATCTTAAGCTTATTGGAGGAAAGATAGTATAATGGGAAAAAAAGAAGCAAAGACAAATGCAATAAGAATACTGGAAACAATGAAGATTCCATATGAGGCACGCACATACGAGTGCGATGACTTTGTGGATGCAGCTCAGATAGCAGACAAACTGGGGCTTGACCACGCAGGCATGTACAAGACTATCACGACAGTCGGCAAAAGCGGCGGATACTATGTGTTTGTGGTACCGATAGATGACGAAATTGATTTCAAAAAAGCTGCAAAGGCAGCAGGTGAGAAGTCCATAGAGATGCTGCATCTCAAGGATTTGACAAAGGTTACAGGCTATATAAGGGGCGGCTGTACATCAATCGGAATGAAAAAACAGTATCCTACATTTATCCATGAGGCAGCTAAGGAGCAGGACAAAATCACGGTCAGCGGAGGCAGGCTTGGGCTTCAGATTACGCTGTCACCGGATGATTTGTGCAGGGCGGCAAAGGCAGAGTATGCAGATATCATAAAATAATTAAAATGAGAGTTCTTTTTCCTAGGCTTTTACACGTCAGTGTGTTATAATAAAGAAAGCTGGCGATTGCTAAGACAGACGGTTTGGCGAATAAACCTACAATGCAATCGTAATAATAGAACTAAAGCAGAGGAATAATAGAGATGGAAAAAATTATTTTAACAGGAGACAGACCAACAGGAAGACTCCATATAGGACATTACGTGGGCTCACTTCGCAGAAGAGTTGAGCTTCAGAATTCAGGAGAGTATGACAAAATATTTATCATGATTGCCGATGCACAGGCACTCACAGACAATTTTGACAACCCTGAGAAAATCAGACAGAATATCATAGAGGTGGCACTTGATTACCTCTCAGCGGGACTCGATCCGGCCAAGTCTACACTGTTTGTGCAGTCACAGATACCGGAGCTTACTGAGCTTACATTTTTCTACTCAAATCTCGTTACAGTATCGAGACTTCAGAGAAACCCTACAGTAAAGAATGAGATTAAGCTAAGAAATTTCGAGGCAAGTATACCGGTTGGCTTCTTCAATTATCCAATCAGCCAGGCAGCAGATATCACTGCTTTCAAGGCTACAACTGTTCCGGTTGGAGAGGACCAGCTCCCAATGATAGAGCAGACCAGGGAGATTGTCAGAAAGTTTAATTCTATCTATGATGAGGTGCTCGTTGAGCCGGATGTGCTTTTACCTGAGAATGAGGCATGCTGCAGACTTCCGGGTACAGACGGTGGACAGAAGATGAGCAAATCATTAGGCAACTGTATCTATCTGGCAGATACAGAGGCAGATGTAAAGAAGAAAATCATGAGCATGTATACAGATCCGACACATATCCAGATTTCAGATCCGGGACATGTGGAGGGTAATACAGTATTCACATATCTTGATGCTTTCTCTAAGCCGGGACATTTTGAGGAGTATCTGCCGGAGTATGCTAACCTTCAGGAGCTTAAGGATCACTATACAAGGGGCGGTCTTGGCGATGTGAAGATTAAGAAATTCCTCAACAACATCATGCAGGAGGAACTTTCACCTATCCGCGCAAGAAGAGCAGAGTATGAGAAGGATATTCCGGCTGTATATGAGATACTAAGGAAGGGCAGCGAGACAGCAAGAGAGGCTGCAGCACAGACAATGGCAGAGGTCAAGCGCGCCATGAGGATAAATTACTTTGAGGATGCAGAGCTTATAAAGAGCCAGAGTCAGAAATACGCTGAGAAGTAATATCTTTTATTTCAAAGACAATACGTTAGTGATGTCAAAATATTTTGTGGCATTATGTGTGTCATAAAAGCCACGGGGAGGCACCATGGTCAAGTTTTACAGGACAGATGACAAATTAATACATGAGCTGGATACGCTGCAGGGAGGCACCTGGATACAGATGGTCAACCCTTCTGTAGCAGAGGGACAGATGGTAGCGGATGAACTGAATGTTGATATTGAGGACGTACTTGCAGCACTCGATGAGGAGGAGAGCTCCCGTATAGAACTGCAGGATGGGTATACGTTGATTCTTGTGGATATACCTTCGATAGAGACTAGGCATGACAAGGAGTCATATACCACAATCCCGCTTGGCATCATACTTACAGATGATGAGATTGTGACAGTCTGTACAGAGGATACACCGGTGCTTCAGGTATTTTTAAATAACCGTGTAAAGGAATTTTCCACCAAGAAAAAGATGCGCTTTGTATACCAGATTCTTTACAGGATATCTGTACTGTATCAGAATGATCTGCGCATCATAGACAAGATGCGTACTGAGATTGAGGAGAGAGTCGGAGAGGATACAGAGGAGGATGATTTGATCGCGCTTCACGAGCTGGAATCCACACTCGTATACTTTGCCACATCGCTTCGTTCCAATGGAGTTGTGTTAGAGAGACTGACCAGATACAAACGCCTTGAGCAGTATCCGGAGGACAAGGAGCTCCTCGGAGATGTAATTGTCGAAAATAAGCAGGCTATTGAGATGACGGGAATTTACAGGGACATCATAAATGGTACTAGAGAGCTTATGAGCACGGTCATTGACAACAGGCTTAACAATGTCATGAAGTCGCTCACAATCATCACACTTATCATGGCTATCCCGACGGTTATCTCAGGAATTTATGGTATGAATGTCAGCTCAAAGTGGGTACCGCTTGCGACGACAGCACATGGATTTATGATTATAATAGGTGTTATGGTTGTCATATGTGTGCTGATACTGATTTTATTGAAGAAAAAGAGAATATTGTAATATATTGCGTATTCATTAAAAGGCCGCAGTATTTCATAGAAAATAATGAAATACTGCGGCTGATTTTATTTTAGAACTGGTTAGCAGATACTTTCAAAGCGTCCGCTTGCACCACAAGGCAGCACGAGTCCGTTTGAAGAAACCGGGAGACCGATTTCGCTTGCGGTTACTTTACCATCAAACTTTTTAAGCGCAGTGCTTATCATATAGGTGAGCACTGCAGGCTGCAAGCCTGTCGTATAGGAATTAATAAGGAAGAAAAGCGGCTTGTCGGTAAGGAGCTTTGCACAAAGCTGCACAAGCGGATATACGCTTTCCTCAATTTTCCAAATTTCACCCTTAGGACCTCTGCCGTATGACGGCGGATCCATTATGATGGCGTCGTAATGATTGCCACGGCGGATTTCACGCTCAACAAACTTCACACAGTCATCCACAAGCCATCTGATAGGTGCGTCACCAAGACCGCTGCTTACAGCGTTTTCCTTAGCCCATGTGACCATGCCCTTTGAAGCATCCACATGTGTGACAGCGGCGCCTGCGGCAGCGGCAGCAAGAGTGGCACCTCCGGTGTATGCAAAGAGATTTAATACCTTTACATCACGACCGCTTTTTTTTGCATCAGAAATCTTCTTTGAAAACCAGTCCCAGTTGGCAGCCTGCTCAGGAAACAGACCGGTGTGCTTGAAGCTGAATGGTTTTAAGTGAAATGTGAGCTCTTTATTAATAGGAAGAGAGTAGTTTATGGTCCACTCCTGCGGCAGATCAAAAAACTCCCATTCACCACCGCCCTTCTTGCTTCTATGATAGTGACCGTTAAGCTTTTTCCAGTTCTTATTAGTCTTTGGAGTGTCCCAAATTACCTGAGGATCGGGACGCAGCAAAATATATTTAGACCAACGCTCAAGCTTTTCACCGCATGAGCAGTCAATAACCTCGTAATCTTTCCATCTATCTGCTAACCACATATGTTTATATTCCTTTCTTATCTGCGTGTAAAAATAAACTACACGTTGCTTGCATTTAATTGGGTTTCTTCTATAATAATATACGTGCAAAAGTGTAATTTTTCAATGGAATATTACCCGAAATAAAAAAATAAATTTTTTTTGAAAAAAGTATTGCAATTATTGTAAACGTCATGTATAATATCACTTGCTGTGGCATGATAGCTATGAAGTTTGAAGTTACTGTCCGTGAGACAGAGAATTCGGCGGAGCGAATGTCAAGTTAGGAAACTGACGGCAAGTCACTGTACAGAACAGATATGGTCTACAATATGTAGAAACAACGTGTGAAAGTCCGCAGGACACACACGGAGATGTGTACAGTCACCGCTTGTCGTACTGAAGTTAAAAGTGCGAAAAGGAGGCGACTTTTTTTATGGCAAGTCAAGTAATGAGAATTACTCTCAAGGCGTATGATCACGAGTTAGTAGATTCAAGCGCAAAGAAAATCATCGAGACTGTAAAGAAGAATGGATCACAGGTGAGCGGACCGGTACCTCTTCCAACAAAGAAGGAAGTAGTTACAATTCTTAGAGCTACTCACAAGTATAAGGATTCTCGTGAACAGTTCGAGCAGAGAACTCATAAGAGACTTATCGATATCATCAATCCAACACAGAAGACAACAGAGTCTTTATCAAGGATTGAAATGCCAGCTGGTGTTTACATTGATATCAAAATGAAGCAGAAATAAGCTTCAACAATTAATTAGTATATCCCCGAATGGTTTATATAGAAGATACAGTGCGAAAGCATAACGATCTAGTAGGCTGCTCTAGGATGAACGGTTCCGCTACTTGTTCCGGCTAATTCTTCGCGGGCTGGGTTGACAGGCAAGAGGCGTTCCGCTGTAGAAAACAGGAGGTAAAGAAATGAAGAAAGCGATTTTAGCAACAAAAATCGGTATGACACAGATCTTCAATGCAGATGGTGTATTAGTACCTGTAACTGTATTAGAGGCTGGTCCATGTGTTGTAACACAGATCAAAACTGTTGAGAATGACGGTTACAGCGCAGTTCAGGTTGGTTTCGGCGACAAGAAAGAGAAAGTCGTTGAGAAGGATGCAAACGGTAAAAAGAGTGTAGCACACAGACATGGTGTTAACAAGGCTCAGATGGGACACTTCAAAAAAGCAGGTGTTTCAGGAAAGAGATTCGTTCGCGAGTTCAAATTCGAAAACGCAGATGAGTACAATTTAGCAGATGAGATCAAGGCTGACATCTTCGCAGAGGGTGACAAGGTTGATGTAACTGCTATTTCAAAAGGTAAAGGTTTCCAGGGTGCTATCAAGAGATTAGGTCAGCACAGAGGACCAATGGCTCATGGTTCTAAATTCCATCGTCATCAGGGTTCTAACGGTGCTTGTTCTTCACCAAGTAAGGTATTCAAGGGAAAAGGAATGCCTGGACACATGGGTAGCGTAAAGGTTACAACTCAGAATCTTGAAGTTGTAAGAGTTGACGCAGACAAGAACTTACTGTTAATCAAGGGCGCAGTTCCAGGAGCTAAGAAAGCTCTCATTACAGTAAAAGAGACTACAAAATCTGGTAAATAGTGCAAAGTAAGAAAGGAGGAACTTTACGATGGCTAACGTAGCTGTATATAACATGGAAGGCAAAGAAGTCGACAAAATCGAGTTAAATGATTCCATTTTCGGCGTAGAAATTAATGAGCATTTAGTTCATATGGCTGTTCTTCAGCAGCTTGCAAATAAACGTCAGGGAACTCAGAAAGCTAAGACACGTTCTGAAGTTCGCGGTGGCGGAAGAAAACCATGGAGACAGAAGGGAACAGGACATGCACGTCAGGGTTCTACAAGATCTCCACAGTGGACAGGTGGTGGAGTTGTATTCGCTCCTACTCCTAGAGATTACTCATTCAAGCTCAACAAGAAAGAGAAGAGAGCAGCTCTTAAGTCTGCACTTACATCAAGAGTTGTTGAGAACAAGTTCGTTGTAGTAGATGAGCTTAAGCTTGATGAGATTAAGACAAAGAAATTCGTAGAAGTATTAAAGAACCTCAATGTTGAGAAGGCACTCGTTGTATTAAATGATATGGACGAGAAGGTTATCGCTTCTGCAGCAAACATCCCGACAGTTAAGACAACTCAGACAAATGAGCTTAACGTATTCGATGTATTAAAATATGACACAGTAGTAGTTACAAAGGCTGCTGTAGCAACAATCGAGGAGGTATATGCATAATGGCAAACGTACAGTACTATGATGTAATCCTCAAACCAGTAGTAACTGAGAAGAGTATGAATGCAATGGCTGAGAAGAAATATACATTTCTTGTTCATCCAGACGCAAACAAGACTATGATCAAAGAAGCAGTAGAGAGAATGTTCGAAGGAACAAAGGTTGCCAAAGTTAACACAATGAACTGCGAAGGCAAGAACAAGCGTCGCGGAATGGTAACAGGAAAGACTGCTAAGACAAAGAAGGCTATCGTACAGCTTACAGCAGACAGCAAAGATATCGAGATCTTCGCAGGACTGTAGACCGAGGTCGAAAGCAACTTCAAAATGATATGCGTCAGAAAAGACGCGATAATGAAAACATATCGAAAGGAGAAACAAAATGGGAATTAAGACATATAACCCATATACACCTTCCAGAAGAAATATGACTGGTTCAGATTTCTCAGAGATTACAAAGACAACTCCTGAGAAGTCACTTGTTACTTCTTTAAAGAAGAACGCTGGTCGTAACAATCAGGGTAAAATCACAGTTAGACACCAGGGCGGTGGAAACAGAAGAAAATACAGACTTATCGATTTCAAGAGAAATAAGAAAGACGGTATTCCAGCAACTGTAATTGGTATCGAGTACGATCCAAACAGAACAGCAAACATCGCACTTATCTGCTATGCAGATGGTGAGAAATCATATATTCTTGCTCCAGCAGGACTTACAGACGGAATGAAGGTTATGAGCGGTGCTCAGGCTGAGGTCAGAGTTGGAAACTGCTTACCACTTGAGAATATCCCAGTTGGTACACAGATTCACAACATCGAGCTTCTTCCTGGAAAGGGCGGACAGCTTGTTCGTTCAGCAGGACTTAGCGCACAGCTTATGGCTAAAGAAGGCAAATATGCAACACTTCGTCTTCCTTCAGGAGAGATGAGAATGGTTCCAATTCAGTGCCGTGCTACAATCGGTGTAATTGGAAACGGAGATCACAACCTCGTAAATATTGGTAAAGCCGGACGTAAGCGTCACATGGGTGTTCGTCCAACAGTTCGTGGATCTGTTATGAACCCTAACGACCATCCACACGGTGGTGGAGAAGGTAAGGCACCTGTAGGACGTCCAGGACCATGTACTCCATGGGGCAAACCTGCACTTGGCTTAAAGACCAGAAAGAAGAACAAACAGTCTAACAAGATGATCGTTCGTAGAAGAGACGGTCGTGCAATCAAATAATTAGGAGGTTGAATAAATGGCACGTTCATTAAAAAAAGGACCATTTGCTGATGAAAGCTTACTTAAAAAAGTAGATGCTATGAACGCTTCTGGTGACAAGTCTGTAATCAAGACATGGTCACGTCGTTCAACAATCTTCCCTTCATTCGTTGGACACACAATCGCTGTTCATGATGGAAGAAAGCATGTTCCTGTATATGTTACAGAGGATATGGTTGGACATAAACTTGGTGAGTTCGTTGCAACAAGAACTTACAGAGGACATGGAAAAGACGAGAAGAAAT
>ENA-OUPA01000321-OUPA01000321.1-human-gut-metagenome-genome-assembly--contig:-NODE-321-length-34978-cov-6.50717_pt1 | contig 34978 bp, 28 predicted proteins | sample MGYA00237939_ERZ548770 | MGnify/ENA primary metagenome ERZ548770 (study PRJEB26490, sample SAMN05356877) | human gut metagenome | biome: terrestrial biome; feature: human-associated habitat; material...
TCATCATCGCCTACGACCTGTGGAACTTCTGCTACACCTACAACTGCCTGCCCACCCACTCCTGGTACTGCGGCATCGCCCTTCTGCTCGCGCCGACCATCGCCGGCCTGCTTTGGAACAAGGGCGGCTGGATCCAGAACCGCGCCTTCACGCTTTCCATGTGGTGCATGTTCTGCCAGATGGTGCCCATGTTCGCCAACGACTCCGTCTTCGCCGCCGACTCGGTGAACAACCCGCAGGTGAACCTGGTCGTGTCCATCGTCGCGCTGGCGGCCAACATCGCCGCGCTGGCCTACATCGTCTACCGCGCCAAGAAGCTCGGCGTGAACCCGTACAAGCAGGAGGTGTTCGTGGGGACCAAGGACTTCCAGGAGGCCATGGAGCGCCGCGCCGACACCGCCTACCTGCTTGAGACCGAGCCCGCGAGCGCCACGGCCGCCGAAATCGCCGAGATGGTGGCCTACAACGAGCTGCCCGCGACCGGCACCCCTGGCTACGTCTACGTCGCCGTGGAGAAGGACGAGCAGTAGTCATTTGGTTGGCTAAGCTGGCATTCGACTAAGTGGCTGGCCAGGGAAACCAGCCTGGCCGCGGACGCTCGAGCAAGCCCATTTCCCAAAACAAGCTCATCCCGCAGAGGGGGGATCCGCAACGGCGCGGATCCCCCCTCTTCTTTTTCGCGTGAATCCCCCTCCTTTTCATTTTCGCGAAGTGAATGCCAGTTGGGGGCAGAAATGGTCAATGCCCGATTCGGAAAATGCCAGTTGAGGGTAGAAATGGCCGGATAACCGCGATTTCTCGCGCCGCCTTTCGACCATTTCGGCCCCCAACTGGCATCTACGGCGCCCTTTTCGCGAATCACCCACGTCAGGACCTCTTCGCGAACCGCCTACAAATGCCGCAAGTTGACACGGTAGCGGCGCAGGCGCTCCTCACCAATGTCGGAGATGACGGCGTCGAGAGCCGCAAGGAGCCCCTCGCGCTGCTCGGGTAACCGACCGTGCAGCATCACCGGGTTGGACGCCCCCAGCATGGCGAACTCCACGGGAATATCCAGCTGGGCGACCAGCTCCTTCACCTCCTCATATTTCTCCACCTCGGTCGCCTCATGCCATCGTCCAGCTTCGATCTCTCGGTACAGCGCCGAGCTACGGTATATGGTGAGCATATTCGCACCGATGAGCCAGGGGTTCGTCCAGTTGCAGACATCCGCCGTCGCCCGCGCCCCCGCCAGACCGCGCCCGGCGCCCGAGATACCCACCAGGTAGAAGAATGCGTAGGAGATCCCCGCAGCATCGAGCCGTGCACACTGTTTCGCGATGTCCTCGGCCCCGTAGCCCTTGTCCATGAACGCAAGGGCCTCCTCGTCACCGGTCTCGATGCCGATGGTGAGGCCGTCGAACCCAGCCGCCGCGAGCTCGGCGAGCTCCTCGTCGGTCTTTGCCGCCACATCGGTCACGCGGGAGAAGCACCCGATGCTCTTGCATTGCGGGAAGTAGGCGCGAACAAGCGACGCGATCTTCCGCAAATGCAGCGCCTTCAGCCCGAAGGGGTTCGCTCCCGCAAGAAATATCCGACTCGCGCGGGCGAAGGCGGGGCGAGGAGGTGGAGCGCTGCAAGTCCGTCTCCACCATCCAGCGCATGATCGGAGGAAAATGGAAGATCGAGATCCTCTTCTATATCGCCCTTAAAGACGTGCGGCATTTCGGGCAGCTCAGGCGCTGCATCGGGAACATATCCGAGTCCACCCTTTCCAAGCAGCTCAGAGAACTGGTGGCCGACGGCTTCCTCACACGCACCGATTTCGGCGAGGTGCCCCCACGGGTGGAATACGCCCTCACCCCGCAAGGCGAAAGCTTCGTGCCCATCCTCCTCGCCATGAAGCAGTGGGGCGAAAAAGAGCTGGGGCTTTGAGGCGCGAATGTCGCGCCTCTCCGAGTCATCCGGCAACCTATTGCGCCTTTTCGAATAGTTGCCTCCAACGGCAAGCCTTATGAAACGAAGCACTACAACCTGAAAGCAATTATCGCCGTCGGCAACAAGGTCGATTCCCCCAAGGCTGTCCAATTCCGCAAATGGGCCAATGCCATCATTGAGGAATATACCGTCAAGGGCTTCACCATGGACGATGCGCGTCTCAAAGAAGGCGAGACAGCAGCCGAGACCATCTACGACCGCGCAATTCGATGGCATCCTGCGTCTTACAGGGCGCGAAGTGCTCGATCATGCGGGCAGCATTTCCGCCTCCAGCGACTAGCTTCCCGCCTGATCGATCTCTTCCAGCTTGTCCAGAAGCTCTTGGCGGCTGTGCACGTTGGCCTTGCCGTAGATTCTCCGCATATGGGTCTTCACCGTGTTGGGTGACAAAATGAACTTCTCGGCAATGTAGGGGACACTGCGCCCCTCGGCGAAGAGCGCCAGGATCTCCGTCTCTCGTTCGGTGAGCCCGCAGTCATCCGCCAGACGCCCCACGCTTTCGGGAATCCCCACCGCAAGGCCATCGGCCGCAGCGCTCGGGGCCGCAGAGCCTGACGCGGCCCCGAGCTTCTCGGCCTCGCGCAGCGACGCCGATCGCGAAAGCCGCTTCTCCTCACCCTCGTCAAGACGAAACATACGCATCAGGCCGATGACCGCCACAAGCTGCAGATAATTGAGGCCGAGCATTACCGGGTTGCCCGCCAAGCTCCCATAGTCCCCCACCAAAACGCCTGCGATCTCGCCCGTCGCAATACCCACCTGCTCAGCCAGCATGGCAACCGCGATCAGAAGAGCAGGGCACAGCCGACCTCTTTGAATCTGCTGGGCCATGATAGTCCACACGAGGATGTCGAAAGCAGCGTACCCGACGGGAATGCAGATGCGAGCGAAAAGCCTGATGTCCTCCGAGTACGCGCCTACGGTCATGGCGAGAAGCCCCACGGCAATGAGAGATACGCATATGTTGAACAGGTGCTCGATCTTCTGCCCATGGCTGGTGAAGCTCACGATAAAGAAGAGCAGCGCCGTCACGTCTCGCATCCCTATGACATCCGTCATGCCAAGAATGCCGCCAGAAAAAGCCTGCGGAGAGAACTCGAAGCCGTACATGAGACCGAAAACGGAGCAGAACACGAGAATGAACACGATGAAGGAGGGTCGCACGCCCGAAAGCCTCTCTTTCGAGCCCTTCCGCCCGCAGACAGGGAAGTCGGCATTGTTGGCTTCCGCCTCACCGGAAATGCGAAATGCCGCCCTATCTTGCAGGCGAAACAGAACATAGTAGCCCGCAAAGGAGAGCAGGGGCAAAAGGCTCACCGACAAGGCCGCCGCCAGGGGGAGGAGTCCTTCGAGAAGAAGATTGCCCACGAGCCCCAAAGCCCATGCGCCCGAAACATGGGTGAGTGCCTTCTGCATTCCCTGAGCCGTGGCCACCCGTCCCCACAAAACAATGACGGGAGCCATGGCTCCCCCGATCAAGCAGCAACCGGCGAGACACACCGGCGTCACCGAGCCCAGATAGCCCGCCGTTGCGGCCACGCCTCCAACGGCCCCTGTCACGGCACAGCCGGCAAACGTCCTCCAGCGCCAAAACTCTCCACCGTCGCTGCGCACCAAAACAACGACGATGAGCGCAAGGGCGATGCAGCTTGAGGAAAGAACGATGAGCGGTACCAGCCAAGCCAACGCCCCAGCTCCCCCGAGCCGACCGCATCGGGAAGCAGCGCGTCGCCGAACATCGCGCGATCCATCCACATCCAATAGAATGCGGCGCCGACGATGCTCGGCCACGATGCCGAGCCCGTTAGCGCCTGGGTGCGCCTTCGCTTTTTCTTTGATTGCCCCATGACTCCCCTTCGGAAACGACCGCAAGCGCTCAAGCGGCCCAATCGCCGCGCGACAGGAAAAATTCTAGCACAGCCTTTTGGCGTGTCTTGCCGGATCAAAGCCTCTGCCTGGTCTTTCGCTCTCGTAATCCTTTTCGGGTGACATTTTCCGAACGGCGGCTAATTCACTATTTTGGGAGGTCGCTTCCGGCGTCGGCACAGGCCAATATGCTTGCAGGCCGCATAAAGGCACAAGAAAGCGCGGCCCCAAACTCAAAGGAGGAATCAATGGAACAGAGGGAGCACGCGAAGCAAAACGGAACGGCAAAGGCCTTCGCCATAGCTTTGGTCATAGCCGCCATCATGGCACTTGCCCTTTGCGGCTGCGCGGGACAAGGAGGCGCGGCGAAAAGCGACATCCCCACGGAGGACCGCACGAATGCCAAGCAGGTGATCATGGCCGCCGGCGACTTGTTCACCATGATGGATCTAGGACTCACCGATGCCGACAGTCCCGCCACCATCTCTCAGGACGACCCCGCCTTCGCAGAATTCTGGGACGAGCTTCTCCAGTACAAGAAGGTTGCCGACCTCGATGTGCAGAACGCCGAGATCGTCGCCGACATCACTGCCGTCGAAGCAGCCACGGCACGCGAGGACAGCACCCAGACGAACTACCGCTACGCCATAAAGAGCGCCACCATGACGGTCAACGGCAAAACCATCGCCTACGACGCCTCCAAAGGCTTCTCGGCATAGCCGCCCACACCCCCGGAACACACAGAGGAGAACACTATGGAAAATCTGTCGCGCAGAAGCTTTCTCGCCCTCGGAACACTCGGCGCCGCTAGCGCCGCCGCGGCCGGCCTGGCCGGTTGCGCTCCACAGGCGAAAGGAACCGCTTCAGAGAAGCTGGCGAGCACCGGCAGCGGCTCACAGGAGCCCATCAACAGTTCGGGCATCGAAGTGAACCCCGATGAGGTCGTCGAAGTCATCGAGACCGATATCGTCATCGTGGGCGGGGGTCTCTCCGGTCTCGCTGCCGCCGTGCAAGCTGCCGAAAACGGCGACGACTTCATCCTGCTGGAGGCCCAAGCCACGCTCGGCGGCAACGGCCAGGGCGTCGAGGGCACCTTCGCTGTGGACTCCCGCTTCCAGAAAGAGCAGGGCATCCAGGTCGACCGCTCCGTCATCATGCAGGAAGAGCTCGGGAAGACCCAGTGGGTGGCCGACGGCCTGCTGTACAAGGATCTCTGCGATAACTCGGCGGCGAACATCGAGTGGCTCGTCGATCAGTGCGGCTGCGAGCTGGAGGGCACCATCGACAACTACCCCTTCGGCGTTAGCGTGGGCTCTGTCGATACCTTCCACTGGTGGAAGGACGGCGCCGCCTACGTGGGCTACGTGCTGCCCATGCAGCAGAAGCTGCGCGATGCGGCGGCGGACATTCGCCTCAACAACCGCGGCCTGGAATTCAGCTACGACGAGAACGGGGCCATCAACGGCGTGTACGCCATCGACGCCTTTGGCGATCTCGTGCAATACCAGGCCAAGGCCGTTATCGTGGCCACGGGCGGCTTCGCCGACGACGACCGCCGCATGACCAAGTGGGGCTTCGACCTCACCACCCTCGAGCGCATCGGCACTCCCGGTCACTTCGGCGATGGCATCAACATGACCATCGCCGCCGGCGCCGAGGAATTCAATGGCGTCTGCTACCTGAAGTACAACCGCATCAGCCATCAGGTAGAGAAATTTGGTGCTTACTGGGGAGCCTTCGCCTTCGGCGGCCCCATGCTCTGGGTGAACCAAGACTGCGAGCGCTTCGTCGATGAAGGCTACGTGTTCCGCGTCGGCAACGCCATCACCCAGTCGGCAGCCGTCCACGGCCAGAACGGCGTGGCCTACAGCATTTTCGATCAGGCTATCTACGAGAAGCAGCTCGCCGACAACGCGGACGCCGCCGCAGAGTGGAAGGTGGATCTCGCTGAGCAAATGGAGGCCATCATCGCTGCCGGCGACGACGTCTGGCGGGCAGACACGCTTGCCGAAGTGGCCGAGGCAGCCGGACTGGATGCCGCAGCCTTACAGGCAGCCGTTGATGAGTACAACGCGAAATGCGCCGCAGGAAAGGACGACCTCTACGGCAAGGACGCGGAGTACCTCATCGCCATCCAAGAGGGCCCCTTCTACGTCGCGAAGATCCACGAGGCTATCGAGGGCCCGCTCGGCGGCGTGAAGACGAACCGCAAGTTCCAGCCTGTGCTGACCGAGGGCGGCGTGCTCGACAACGTTTGGGTCATCGGCCTTGACGGCATCATGCTCTATCGCGACGTCTACCCCATTGACGTGCCCGGCAGCGCCAGCGCTGAATGCATCAACGGCGGTCGCTCGGCGGCTAATCAAGCCCACGAGCTTGTGCAGGCCTAAGCGCCTCTAGGCGACAATCCTCCCCCTCCCGTCCGGCCCGAGCGATTTCCCTCCCCCTCGCTCGGGCCGGATCTTTACGACCCGAGGGGAACCTGGGGCACACCCGCGAAAACCCAGCGAACAAAACCCCCATTACGGCCAGATTTCCCATCGCCATAACCTCTCTTTTTCATTTTCTCGAGAAAAAGTCGCATGGTTGCGCCATCTCTTCTTCGATCCTCCTCAATTAACTTCTAAAAATTTTTGAGAAGTTGTGGTACCATCTTCTCAAAAATTTTTAGAAGTTTTCATTTAGAGGAAGCCATGGACAACATTGCAGCCCTTGTGGCAGAGGCGCGCGAACAGCCCCTTCCGAACTTTGTTCCCCGGTCGGAAATCATCCGCGAGCTCGCAGAACCCGCGCGGTTCAATCTCGTCGAGATCATCACCGGCATGAGACGATCGGGCAAGACGTTCTACCTCTATCAGAAGATGAGCCAGCTCCTTGAAGCCGGTGTTCCCCGCGACCGCCTGTTTTACTTCGACTTCGCCGACGACCGGCTCTCCCCCCTCGCGCCCGACACGATGACCTCCGTGATCGAAGAATTCTGGCGGCAAGTGCCCGAGGCGCGCACGGAGGGGTGCTACCTGTTTCTCGACGAAGTGCAGGAGATGGAACGTTGGCAGGGCGTCTGCCAACGCCTCGCCGAGCATGAGAAAGTGACGCTTGTCATTACGGGCTCGTCCTCGAAGCTGTCGTCGGAGGAGATCGCGACCAAATTTCGCGGCCGCTCCCATTCCCACGAGATGCTGCCGCTCTCGTTTCGGGAATTCTGCCTCTTCCAAAACGTCGAAAATGACCGCTTGGAAGGGCCGGCGTTCTCGCCCCAGACCCGAACCTTCCTTGAGGGACTGTTCGACCGCTATCTGACCGAGGGCGGTTTCCCCGGAGTGCAGAATCGACTCAACGAGGATCGCATCGAGCTTTTGCAGAGCTACGTGCGCGATGTCGTGGCCCGCGACGTGGCCGAGCGCTTGGGCCGCGAGGACATTCGGCTCGCCAACCAGTTCGCCCTGTACGGGCTGCGCAATACCGCTTGCGAGTTCTCCGTCAACCAACTCGTCGAAAGTTTCAAGGAGCTCGGCTTCAAGATCTATTGGGAGAAGGCGGACCGCATCATGGATCTTCTGCGCCAGGCCTTCCTGCTCATGAAAGTAGAGGAGCACGCCTTCACGCTGAAGCCCCAGACCACGGCGACGCCGAAGGTGTACGGCATCGACCCGGGCATCGTCTACGCCGTCTCGCGGGCCAACCAGCAGGATGTGGGCAAGCGGTTCGAAACGGCTGTATACCTGGAACTGCGGCGACGCATGGCGGGCAAGCGCACCGAATCGATCACCTCCTACACCGCCCCGGGCCCTCGGGGACAGAAGGTGGACTTCCTGCTCGGCGATGCGCTCTCTGCCGAGCCCTACGCCCTCATCCAAGTGACGGCGTCCATGGCCTCCCCGCGTACCCGCGAACGGGAGATGGATTCCCTCGTCACCGCCATGGAGGCGACGGGCATCGAAGAAGGTACCATCGTGACGCTGCGGGAAGAGGAGCGCATAGAAACCGCTGCCGGCCCCATCGAGGTTGCTCCCGCTTGGAAGTGGTTCTTGCAGTAGAGACGAATCGCGCCGGCAAACGCACCACGCAAAAGGCGGCCGACCCGAGGGGCGACCGCCTTGCGCGAGATCTCGGGTACCGCTGGAAGGAAGGAGGAGGAAAGGCGGCTCCGAGGAAGGTTTCGAGCTTTGCTCTGCCACTATAATACGGGAAAGCCCGCCTAGGCGTATCACCTAAACGGGCTATATTGCGCTCAGGCTCGCATGTCCCAACCAGGCGGTTCCAGAGCACTCCCCTACAGAAGACGCCGTTTCTCCCGTGCCAATTCGTGGCTCTCGGGCGCTCCCCGCAACAAGGTCAGATCGACGATCTCGCGGAAGAACGAGGTGGCCGACAGCCCTTCAGGCACCTTCTCGTTCAAAGGGGAGATCGCAAGCCGCCCGTCCTCCTCCCAATCGACGAGCATAAGACAGGTTGCATCGTAGGCATCGTCTTCCACGCGCAGCTTCTGAAGCATGGTAATGGCCTTCGAAAAATTCCGCGGTTCATCGACGATGGAGGAGTTCAAAAGGAAGAAAAAGCCGAGCGTGGCAAGCGGATGACGTCCTTTCAGATTCTTCGCATCGCCATAGGCCTCTTCGAAGCGGTTGGCGAGATTTTTGCCGAACGCCGAGCTCATGGTCTTCGTCGAGATGAGGATTTCAGGACCCGTCATCCAAGAGGATAGCCCCACATCGACCTGCTTGCAATAGGTCGACCCGAGCACGTTGGCGTTGGCGCTGGCAAAGCGAGGAAGGACCTCGCAGCATTTTTCCGCCGTTCGCGCATCCAGTGAGCCGATGAAACGCAGGACCGAAGGATCCAAAACCCGCGGCCGCACGAGCCGAGGCCACACCGATTGCGCATCGAAGCCAGCCGCGCGCAGCTCTTCGGCCACCCACATGTCCAAAGCCTTAGCCAAACTGCCGGATTGGGCGCTGCTCCCATCCCGCACCGCCACCGTGAGAAGCTTCTCCAACAGGGGTATTTCCAGAAGTGGCTCGCCGGCATCGGACCAATAGGGCCGACGCACGCTCGAGGTGCCCTGCGCCTCCCAGTACTCCACGATGGCGTCTTCGAACTTCTGATAGGAATCCATTACCCCACCTTCTTGAACTTAGCACGCTTCTTCCGGCGCAGGCGCATGAGCGTCGCACTTGATTTCATCTGCACGAAGCTCACCTCCTGCAGGGAAGTCCGAGGAATGAGCACGGCGTCCACCAGCGAGATCGCGCCATCGTAGTCGCGCTTCTCCAGAAGCTTTTCCACATAGGGGGCGACGGTTCGAAGATCGTCGGCGCACGAGGCCACCAACACAGGCGAGGGCACCGCCAGCATGCCGGCCTCGCGCGGCTCCAGCTTCAGCATGCCGCCTCCGTAGGCCCTCCCCGTTATCTCCGCGCCGAACATCGTAGCGGAGTTGAGGGAGGCAATGGGGAGAAGCGAACGCGCCGCCTCGCTTATCTCGGGATGGTAGAACAAGCTGTGGCAGGAATTCAGAACCCGCACCTTCGCGTCATTGGCGCAGATGCTGGGACCGTAAGCGTTCATATAGGTGACAAACGCATCGGGGACTCCCCCAACAGGCACGCGCCACCAGGGACTCCTCACCCGGCATTTGTAGGCATTCTGCACGCCGAGCTCCTCCCCGTAGGCAATGTAGCGCTGCGCCGCCTCAGAAGGATCAGCGCCAGGGCGAAAGAGATAGACCCCTGCACCCCGTTCCGCGGCGGCTCCTTCGTCCTTTTCCGTATACGCCAAGCGACGCAAGTGCCTCGAGCCCGGCGGGCAAAGGCGCAGCACGTCGTCAGAGGCGAACCCCCATTGCTCGAATTCGCTCTGATTCAGAACGAAGAAGCTGTTGTTGCCCGTCACGGCTCCCAGCGACAGAGTACCCCATTGGGACAAAGAGACGAATTCGCCCGCGCCCGTAAGCCGGCCCAGCGAGGAAAGCGAGTCACTCGAGGCGAAAAGCCCCGACCAGCGCGCGCCTTCCGAAGGGGGCTGGTAGAGCGCCAGCTTGCCCGAGGCAAGATCGGCAACATCGTCGCACTGCTGCCAGGTAATAGACGAGCATGACCCTGCCCTCCAGCCATCGGCCAGAAGAAGGACGACCTCTTCTTGCACCTCGGGAAAAACCGGCTCGTCAAATGTTGCCAGACGCACCGACGAAAACGACGCCATGAGGAAGGACCTCAGAGGGGCCGCGTAGTTCACCGTGAGCAATTCGGCGGGAAGAACCAAGCCGAGGCGTCCTCCGGGCTTCAGGAAGGAAACTGAGTGGAGCACGAAGGGCATCCAGAGGGACGAGAGCGAGCTTACGGCAACGCCGTGGCGCTCAGCGATGGCTCCGATGGCATCTTTCTGATCGGACGACAGCGACTGAAACCGCACATAGGGCGGATTGCCGATCACCACGTCGAAAGATGGATCGGGCGCAAGCCGAAGAAAATCAGAGACGACGATATTCGCGGAGCACCCTAAGGCTCCCAGTCGCCCGACGGCCTTCTCGGCACTGGCCTCGTGCACTTCGCAGCCGACGACGTTACGCTCGGCCACGGCAGATTTGCAGCCCAGCGACCGCAGGCGATCAGAGGCGGCGACAAGAAACTCGGCTTCCCCGCAAGCGGGCTCGAGCACGTGATCGTCCGGAAAGCGAATCGCCCATCGAGCCACGAAGCGCGCTAGCTCGGGCGGCGTGAAGAAGGCGCCACGGGCCTTGCGCGTCCCCGGAGCGTCCTCTGCCGCACTCAGTGCCGAACCATAGGCCATGGCCTGTCGCCTCCTTTCCTGCACGACATCTCATTGACTTGCCATTCTAGCGCAAAGAAAAGACCTCGGTGTACCCGAACAAGGACACCGAGGCCTTCTTCATGCTTTCTGGTTCAGTGAAAGCGCGCTACTTGCTCTTCGCCTGCTTATCGGCCACGGCCTCTTCCAGAAGCGTAAGCTGCGCGGTCGCCTTCTTGGTGCCGCGGAAGATCATGAGCACGTACACGAGCAGGGCCACCCACAGAAGCGCGTAAGCCGCGATGATGTAGGGGGCGGAGGGCAGGATGGTGGAATAGATATCGGCAAGAATGGGATTCATGTTCGACCTTTCTCGTTGGTTGGCGACTCAAGCGGGATCCTTCGACTCGCTTCGCTCGCTCAGGATGACAAGGGCTAACGTTCGTCGTCGACGGTCTCTTTGAGCGCTTCAACGCGCTGGGTAAGGCGCACCTGGTTGAAGCGCGTACGGTACAGCACGAAGCCCACAAGCAGCATGCCGAGCGCGCACAGGCCCACGCACATGCCCATCTCGGGGCTCATACCGCCCTCACGCAGCACCACGGGGTGAATGGACGAGGGAATGAGCCGCGTGATCATGAAGCAGATGGGCACGTCGATGGTGGCGATGATGGCCACAACCGCGGCGAAGGTGGCGCGGCGCTCGGGCTCGTCCACGGAGCTTCTCAGCACGAAATAGGCGATCACGATGAGCATCAGAATCAGATACGTCGTCAGCCGCGGCTCCCAGCTCCACCACACGCCCCACTCGAAGCGGGTCCACATCTCGCCGGTGATCATGGTGAGCACCACGAATAGCAGCGCAACTTCCAGGCAAATGCGCGAGCAGGTGTCGAACCGCTGGTTCTTCGTCATGAGGAACCGCACCGCATAGTAGCACCCGAAGCCGAGGGCGAGGAACGAGGTGATGGCCACGGGCATATGGAAGTAGAAGATCTTCTGGGACAGGAGCATCTTCTGGGACACCATCACGTCCCCAATGAGTTCGGCGCCGTTCACGGCGGCACCGCCGACGGGGGCCACGTAGAAGAACGCCATGAGGAGCCCGATCGTGGACAGCACCGCACCCGCAATGAGCGCCGGCACCACCAGCTTGTCGGGCCACTGCCCCGCCTCGGGCAGCTTCAATTTCTTATCAGTCACTCAGTCCTCCTTTAGTTGACGACAAAATCGTAGAGAACCCACGAAGCCAGGATCATGATCACGTCGTAACCGGCACCGAGCGCCAGCGACGTGAAAAACCCGTCGGCGAACACATCTCCGCCCACGAGCGCGCAGGTAGTGGCCGACACGCAGGCGTACAGAAGCGGGAAGATCACGGGCACGAACAAAAGCGCCAGCATGACGTCCTTGCCGCGCGTGGCCGCCGTGATGGTGGAGAGCATGGTGCCGATACCCGCGATACCGATGCTGCCCACGACGAGCGGCACCACGAGCAGCCAGCCCGTATCGGCCGGCGCCGCGAAACTGGAGAAGAACACCCAGTACAACGGCACGGCGATCACTTCCACCAACGCCAGGAATGCCAAATTCGACGTCGCCTTGGCCAGAAAGATCACGCCTCGGTCGAGCGGGGCCAGAAGCAGGCCTTCCAAGCAGCCGTTCTCCGTCTCCTTGGAAAACGAGCGGTTGAGCCCCAGAAGCGACGTGAACACCACGAGCGCCCACAGAAGACCGCCGGACACCTCGAGGAACTCAGACCCCGGACGGGCGAAGGAAAGCGCCACGCCAAACACCACGATGACGAGGAAGGCGTAGATGCCCATGGACACGATCATGTCCTTGGTGCGGAACTCCGCCTTCAAGTCCTTCGCGATCAACGTCTTGTACTGCGTCCAGGTGCTGGGGGCTTTGCAGCAGGAGCCACTCATCCCTCCGCGATCAGCCGCGCGGTATTCCGATTCGCGTTCCATCTAGCTCACCCCCATCCCGACGGTGGTGCGGTACAGGTCGGCGAATTCGTCGGGGCTCATTTGGTCCTTCTCGCCGAAGTGGACGACGCGGCCGCGAGCGAGCACGAGCACGTGGCTCGCGAGGGCCAGGCCCTTGTCCAAGTCGTGGCTCACCATGACGAACGTGCGATCCTCGCGCACCGAGGCGATCAGCTCGTCGAAGATGTGCATGGCATGGGGGTCGAGCCCCGAGTAGGGCTCGTCGAGCAGCACCACCGACGGGTCGTTCACGAGCGCCCGGGCAATGGAGACGCGCTGGGTCATGCCGCGCGAGAACGTGCGCACCCGATCGAGTCGACGGTGCTTGAGCCCCACAGCGTCCAGAAGCTCTATCACGCGCTTCTGCGGGTCGGCCACGCCGTAGAGCTTCGCGTACAGAAGGAGGTTCTCCTCGGCGGTGAGATCGGGATAGAGCATCGGGTTGTGCGAGATGAGCCCGATGGCCTCGCGGACGCGCTCGGGCTCTTCCTTCACATCGATGCCCGCGAGCGTTATCGTGCCCTCCGTGGGCCGCGACAGCGTAGCGAGCATGCGCAGAAGCGTGGTCTTGCCCGCGCCGTTGGGGCCGAAGACCGACAGGAACGCGCCCTCAGGCAGCGCGAACGACACGTCGTCGACGGCCTTGCGGCCGCCGAACGACTTCGTCAGATGATCGACGGAAAGCGCCGTTTCCACGGGACTACTCCCCCGCCTTCGCGTCAGCCTCGGCGGCATCGGCAGCGTCCGCGGCATCAGCATCTGCGGCATCGCCGGACGCCTCGGCCACTGCCGCCGCGTCCGCATCAGCTGCCGCGTCGCCCTCGGCATCTTCCACGAGCGCCACCTCCTCAGACACCGTCTCCTCGACGATGCCCTTGCGGGCCGCAACGTCGCGCGAGGCCTTATCGCGCTCTTTCGGCTCGGCCTCGGCCAGCTCGGCGGCGGGCACATCGCCCACGGCCGGGCCGCCGCGACGGCGCTCGGCGCGTTTGGCGAACAACGGGATGAGACAGCCCACCATGAGCAGAGCGAAGCCCACCCACACGAACGAGATGAGCGGGTTCACGCGCACGTCCATGGAGAAGTCGCCCTCGTCGTTCACGCCGCGGTACACCACGAACAGATCCTCCAGCGGGAACCCGATGACGCTCGCCTCCAGCTTCTGCTGCTGGGTGGCGCTTACCAGCTGCACGGCCGGGTTCACCGTGCCCACGAACTGGCCGTCCTTCGTCACGTCGAAGGTAAGGGCGTAGCGCACGTTGCCGTTGCCGAGCTCATCGATGGAGTTGCCCGTGTAGGTGAGCTGGAAGTCCTGGATGTCGAAGGTCTCGGAAACCGAATCGCTCTCCTCGTCGTAAGGCAGATACCCCGTGATCTCGGTCACGTACATGGACGAGCCGATGAGGCCCACCAAAATGATGCCCATGGCAGCGTGGGCCACCGAGCCGCCGAACAGCGACAGGCGGCGGCGCAGCTTGGCGCCATCGACCCGCTTGAGCGAGCGGACGGCCATGAACAGCGCGTTGAAGAACAGAAGGCTCGCCACGGCGAAGCCCACCACGGTCAGGCCGTTGTAGTAGATGGGATTGCCCTGCTCGAGCAGCCCCGAGGCCTGGGTGCCTCCCATGTCGATCATGGCCTGGTAGCTGGGCAGAAGGTAGGTGGCGAAGTAGATCATGAGCACGATGAACAGCACAAGCGCGCAGAGCGCCGGCACGCGGGCACTCCGCCAGAACGCCTTCTTGTCGGTGCGGCGCCAGCCCAGAAGCGGGCAGATGGCGAGCACGGCCAGGTAGGCTATGCCCAAGGGCCGGGCGATGGCGTTGTAGGTGCCGGCCGACAGGGACTGGCCGCCGAAGGGCAGCCAGCTCGGCAGGGCCGAGGACACCGTCATGTAGGCCAAAAGCACCGCGAACACGATCATGATGAGGTTGTTCACGTAGTAGGCCGCTTCCTTCGACATCATCGACTCGATGTCGTCGTCGGCCGCATCCGTCGCGCCGAAGCTCTTGCGGCGCACGATAAGGCCCACGATACCGGCCAGAAGCGAGCAGATGATGAGCGCGCCGAACATGACGAGCGAAACCGGGTCGCCCTCGAAGGCGTGCACCGACTGCACGAGGCCCGAACGGGTGATGAAGGTGCCCAGCACCACGAAGCAGAACGTCAGGCAGGCGCAGAACACGCTCCAACGCTTGAAGGCGCCGCGCTGGCGGTACACCGTGAACGAGTGGATGAGCGCCACGCCCACGAGCCACGGCAGAAGGCTCGCGTTCTCCACCGGGTCCCAGCCCCAGTAGCCGCCCCAGCCGAGCACCACGTAGGCCCACACGGCGCCCAGGCCGATGCCGATGCCGAGAAGCAGCCACGAGAACATGAGATAAGGCGTCGAGCGGTTCACCCATTCCGTGGAATCGTCGTTGACGATGAGCGCCGCGATGGCGTAGGCGAACGGAATGGTAAGACCCGCATAGCCGATGAACAGCGTCGGCGGGTGAATCGCCATGGCCCAATGCTCCAGAAGCGCATTCATGGAGCGGGCCGAGGCCATGGCCGACAGCGTGCCGTCGCCAGTGAAGTAGCGCGCGTCGGTCGCGATGAAGGGCATGTTGCCCTCGGAGAACAGCAGCACCGACACGAAGGCCGTCAGCACGAGCGAGGAAACGGCGAGCGCGCCGTTATCGAGCGGGCGCGCATTCTTGCGCGTGGCGAACACGAGCACCGCGTTGAACACGGCAATGAGCCATGCCCAGAACAGAAGCGAGCCCTGGCGCCCCGCCCAAAGACCGGCGAGCTTGTAGAGCCACGCCTCGGGGGCCGTGGAGGTGGAACGGTTGTCCAGCACGTACTGGATGGTGTTGTCGCCCGAGAAAAAGCACCACACGAGCACGGCGCAGCACACCGTGAGCGCCGCGGCCACGAGAACCGCAGCCACTCTTCCGCCCCAGGCGAAGGTCTCCGAGCGTTCGAAGGAGCGCTTCTTGTAAAGGATGTGGGCCACGCCCAGGCACAGCACCGAGATGACGCAGCCGGCAAAGGCCACCAGCAGGCCGAGAAGTCCGATCATCGACATGGGCTAACCCTCCAGCGCGACATCGGTGGCGGCGAACTTGCCGTCATCGCCGAGCGAGCCGGTGAGCACCACCGTAGAGCCCTCGGCCACCTCGTCGGACAGGGCGCCCTCGAACACGACTGGCACCGAATCGCCCGCCTCAGTGTCCACCAAAATGAAGCGGTCGCCCTGGCCCGCGGCCTTCAGCGACCCGGCCCCCACGGAGCCGGCCACCTTCACAACCTTGCCGTAGACGCTCTCGCCATAGCCCAGCAGCTGCTCCACGGTAAGGGCGCTGTCGGCGTTCTCGTACTTCGACGGGCACTTCGTCACCAGCTCGGAGCACTCGAGCACGCCCGCATCGTTGATCTTGCCCGTGCAGATGGCGGTCACGTCGTTGCCGAAGGTGGACGAGGCGGCGCCGTCGTAGCGCACCTCCAGCTGCGTGGCGGGGTCGCCCTCCGGGTCGTAAATCTTGAAGGTGAGCACGTCATTGCTCGTGGAGAAGGAATCCTGCACCACGTTGCCCGACACCTGCACCTTCTGGCCCGCCTGGGGATTCTCGGCGGCCTCGGCGATGCTCATGGTCGTGGCGGCGGTGTTGCCCCCCACGAATGCGAGCACCAAGATAAGCACGATGATGATGACGCCGGAGACGGCGATCATCCTCTTCTTCATCTTCGCGTTCATAGTCCTCCTGTTTCTAAGGTACCAAAGCGGTGTGGACCTGCCTCCCCGAAGGCCCGAAAAATTACCAACGGCCAGTATCGCCCAAGCCACGCAGAACCGCGCCTCAAATTCCACCGAAACCAGCAGATCAGCGCAATCGCCATAGTTTCGCAATAAGAAGGGATTTGCTTAGAAAAGACCGGCCGTAGACGAAGGCGCGCACCGCGGGTGGGTGCGCGCCTTCGGGGAGGGTGCCGGCAGGGCGGTCCGGCACGATTATCGAGCGGTGCGCCCCGTCGCCGCAGGGGCGAGGGAGCGCGACGCGCCTTCTAGTAGGTCATGTTCAGCAGGGCGTAGCCGGCCTTCAGCTCGTCCTCGCACTTGTCGAGATTCTCCTGGGCCAGACCCGGGTTGTGAGCGCCCTCGGAGTTCTCCACCATTACGTAGTCCCAGTAGAACTGCGCATGGCGGTGAATCTGGCGGGCTTGCTCCAGGGTGGCCTCATCCAGGGAGTCCTTCTGCTCGGCCAGGGTCTTGATGTAGGCGTCCAGCTTGGCCGCCAGCTCGTGCTCGCGGTCGGTGGTCTCCTTCTGCCACTGGACGATCTGCCCGGGCAGGTCGGCGTGGCAGCCCTCGCACTTCTCCATGATGGCCGGATCCTCGGTGGGGTTCACCAGGTTGTGAGAGCTGTACTCGGTGCCATCCTCGGCCTTGGCGGGGGCCATGTGGCAGTCGGCGCAGGTGTAGCCCTGCTTGGCCATGGAGGACTGCGCGCCTCCGTAGATGGTCTCGAACTCGGGATGCTGGGCCTTGAGCATGGGCGCGCCGGTCTCGGTGTGCTCCCAATCCTTGAAGCCCATCTCGTCGTAGTAGGCGAGGATGGCCTCGGCGGTCATGCCCTCAAGCCCCGTGTAGGGGTTCGTGGTGGCCTTGGTCTCGGGAGCGAAGTAGTACTCGTTGTGGCACTGGCCGCACACCTGGGAATCGGTGGAGACCTTATCTGCATCCGCACCCATGGAATTCACGAAGAACTTCTGGGTGACCGTGGTCTTCGTCGGGTCGTTCTCATGGCAGTTGTAGCAGCTGATGGGCTCGGTCATCTGCATGAGCACCTCGGCGAAGGGCTTCTGGTAGGCCGAATCGCCCTCGGAGTTCACCATGACGGTGTACTGGGGCGTCTTGCAGGTGATGCAGTTGGCCAGCGTGTTCTCATTCACGCGGGGCGTCTCGGCCACCGACTGCAGGCTGTAGGGATGCCCCGCCGCCTCGTCGTAGCCCTTGGCGAAGCCGTAGCCGGCGTACATGGTCACCAGCTCCGGGTACTCGGTCAGGTAGTCCTGCTTGCCCTGGGGGCTGTTGGACTCGTTGGCCATATAGGTTTGGTACTCGTTGGGGTAGATGTCCTTCCAGGATTCCGCCACCACGACGCCGAAGGAATCGGGCTCGGGTGTCTCGGCGGGAGCCGCGGCCGCAGGGGCATCGCTTTCTCCCCCGGACGGCGCCGCCGCCGGTTCCTGGGCGGCCGGCGCGCAGGCGGCCAGCGCCGCGACGAGCGCCACGGTACCGGCCGCGACGGCCGCCATCTTGAACGTCGATCGTTTCATGGTCCCTCCTTTTGGTCGCTTGTCTCACGGGCGGCCGCGCCCTGGACGGCCGCAACGATAGCCCAAGCTTACGCCGTGGATCCCGTCGCCGAAAAGGGACAGTTTCACTCATATTCATGGGGACAGCAACGATAGAGGAAGGGGACGGTTACACCTTGTTTACATCTTTCCTCGAAGCGTGCCGGCGGGGACGCCCGAGGCGGAAACGCAGGGCCGACGTGGGACACGCGTCCACGCAGGCGCCGCAGGCCATGCAGTCGCCGGCACGCACGATGGCATCCTCCCCTGCCAGCACCGGCGCGAGAATCACGGGGTCGGCGAGGCAGGCTTGGGTGCACTTGTCGCAGTGGATGCAGGCGTCGTGATCGATGGCGACGTTCACTTGCCCCGCGCGCCCGAGCACTTGGAAGGTGCCACCCAAGGGGCACAGCGCCCGGCACCACAAACGACGGCTGACGAGCAGCTCGGCGATAACGATGGCCAAAAGCGTGCCCGCACCGGCGAGGCCGCCGAAGACGAGGCCCTTGTTCACCGCGCCAATGGGCGAGATAAGCTCGAAGACGGGGAAGCCCACGAGAGCCGACAGCAGCAGCACCACCACCGCCACACCAATCTTCGCGCGCCGCGGCACCGTGCGCTCGGGCACTTTAATGCCAAGCCGCCGACGAGCCGCATCCACGCCCTCGCCGATGAGGTTCACCGGGCACACCCAGCCGCAGAAGGCGCGTCCGCGCACGAGCCCGTATACCACGACGACAAGCAGAGCGCCCGTAAGCGCCGACGCCGCCAGCAAGCTGCGCGACGCCACCGTCACCTCCAAGGCGCCCAACGGATCGAACAGCGGCGCGCCGGCGACGCTCGAGGAGGACAGGCTGCCAAAGAAGACGCCCTCAGCCGGCGTCGCCACTTCCCCGTCGCCCCCCACGAATAACCCCGCCAGCCCCCATCCAGCCAACACCGGCGGCAAACAGAACAGCACGAGCACGAAAACCTGCACCACCCGCCGAGCAACCGTTATCTTTCCCATAGACCGAGTCACAACCTTCTCTTCCAATCATGGCAATGCGTAGAGGAGATACGGGGTGCCTTGACCGAGCGAGTTCCGCAGCGACGGGAACAGCCCAGTGGGCTGTTCCCCAAAGCGAGGACTGTCTGAGCGAATCAAGGTACCCCGTAGCTCCGACCGGCGAGGAGCCACTACCCGAGTGTCTCGTCCTCGAAATTCACGTACACCAAGTTCACGTTCAGCACCCCCGGAACCTGAATGAACCGGCTCGACACCTCATGGGAAGCGCCCGTGGAAGGCGCCTCGATGGTGACGACGATCTTGTACCCGCTCACCTCGTGCACCTCCACCCCCTCCATGGCCGAAAGCGCCCGCGCCACCTCGTCCACCGATTCCGGCCGCGCCTCCACCACCAGTGAGGAGATGACCACCTTCTCGTCCTCCATGACCTACTCCTGGGCCACGGGATGGCAGGTGATGCACTCGGCACGAGGGCCGTCGATCTCGTGAGTGGACACGTCCCCGCCCACGTAGTGGTCCGCGGGCAGCGGTGTGGCGGCGGAAAGGAACGTCTCCACCTCGTCATTGCCGCCGTGGCAGCCGAAGCAACCGTTGGCGCCCAGGCTCTCGTAGCGGCCCTCGTGGCTCGCCGTCATAAGCGGCGGCTCGCCGGGGTTGTAGGTGGCGCCGGTGTCGGCCATCTCCTGGGCGCACCCGGCCAGCGCCGCGCACCCCAGCACGCCGGTCAGCACAGCGGCGCAAATCATCTTCGACTTCTTCATGTTCCGCATGGGTACCCCTCCTTAAATCTTCTCGATGGAAACGCAGGTCTTCTTGAAATCGGGCTCTTTCGAAAGCGGGCAGTAGGTGTCCTGCACCACCAGATTGATCAGCGTCTCCTCTGCGAAGAAGGGCGCGAACACCATGCCCGCGGGCGGACGGGTGCGGCCTGCCGTGGACACCGTGATGTCGCAGGTACCGAAGCGCGAGGTGAGGCGCACGCGGTCGCCGTCGGTCACGCCCAGCTTCTCGCAGTCGGCCGGGTTCATGTCCAGCAGCGCCTCGGGCAGCGCGCGGTTGAGCTCGGGCACGCGGCGGGTCATCGATCCGGTGTGCCAGTGCTCCAGCAGACGCCCCGTGCAGAACCAGAACGGGTACTCGTCGCTCGGCTCCTCCGCCGGCGGCTCGTAGGGGCGGAACACTGCCGAGGGCTTCTTGTCGGCGGACTTGTAGAAGCTCACGCCGCCGGCCTTGTCGTGCTCGCCGTAGGTTTCCACGCCGTACTCATCGAAGCCGTCCTCCTGGGGGCCGTCGCAGAAGCGCCACAGCGTCGGCAGCCACTTCCCGTCCACCTCGCGCACGGGCCAGGTGAGGCCGTGGTTGTGGATGTACTCCTCGTAGGGAGCCAGCTGCTTGGCTTCCATCTTCAGCTTCGCCTCGGCGTTGATGGCCTCGGCGTCCGGGTTCAGGCTCGGGTTGCTGAAGGTGCGGTATTCCTCCCAGATGCTCGAGCACACCTCGCGGTCGGTGCCCTTGAAAGCGGCCGCATCGGCGTCGTACCAGGCGCCGAACAGGTGGTTGAAGGCGTCCTCGCCGCCGATCTGCTCACCAGCCAGCACGCGCTTGGCCACTTCCATGAGCATCCAAAGGTCCCACTTCGCCTCGCCGGGCGCGTCCACGGCCTTCTCGAACACGGCCGTGCGGCGCTCGCCGTTGCCGAAGGCGCCCTCGCGCTCGACCCACATGGCCGCCGGCAGCACCACATCGGCGTACTGGCAGGACAGCGTCGGGTACACCTCGGACACGCAGATGAAGGCGTCGTTGATACCCTTAAGGTCGCCGCGCCCGAGGAAGCGGGTGAGGTTGGGCATGGAAACGGCCCAGTTGTTGTGGGCGCTCCACAGGAAATCGATCCCGCCCTTGGAAAGCTCGCGGAACATCTTCACCGTGTGGTAGCCGGGGGTTTCGATGGCATCCAGATAGCCGTTGGGCAAATCCCAAATGGCCTCGGTGTAGCGGCGGTGATCCGGGTTCTTCACCACCAGATCGGCGGGAAGGCGGTGCGAGAAGGTGCCCACCTCGCGGGCCGTTCCACAGGCCGTGGGCTGGCCGGTGAGCGAGAAGGCGCCGTCGCCGGGCAGGGCGTAGCGGCCGGTCAGCAGGTGGATGTTGTAGATGCAGTGGTTCATCCAGGTGCCGCGGTTGTGCTGGTTCACGCCCATGGTCCAAAGCGAGAGCACGCGCCGGCTCTTGTCGGCGAACACCTCGGCCAGCTCCTGGATGTCCTCGGCCGGCACGCCGGAAAGCTCGGAGGCGTACTCCAGGGTGTAGGGGGCAAGGCGCGCGGCGAAGGCCTCGAAGTCGATGGGCTCCACGTTATCGACGGCCTGGCCGATGTCGCTCTTGTCGTAGCCGTCGTCGGTGGCGTTGCCGATGTTCTCGGTGCCCTGCTTGAATTGCACGTGGTCGGCCACGAAGTCGTGGTCGTACTTGTCGTTCACGATGAGGTAGTTCGCGATGGCGTTGGCGATGGCAATATCGCTGCCCGGACGGAAGGTGAGCACCTTGTCGGCCGAGGCCGAGGTGCGCGTGGTCATGGTGGTCACATCGTAGTGGCGCACGTTAGCATCGGCGAGCTTGCGGGCCGTCAGGCGCGAGTACAGCATGGGATGGGCCTCGGCCATGTTGGCGCCCCAGGTGACGAAGACGTCGGTCTCGTCGATGTCGGCGTAGCAGCCGGCCGGCTCGTCGGTCTGGAAGACGTTCATGAAGCCCACGACAGCCGAGGCCATGCACAGGCGCGCGTTGGGATCGATGTTGTTGGAAAGCAGACCCGCCTTCCAGAACTTCGCCGTGCAGTAGCCCTCCACGATGGGCTGTTGGCCGCTTCCCCAGAAGGCCAGGCGGCTCTTGTCGGCCTTCCACGTGTCGCGCAGCTTGCCCGCTACCAGATCGAGGGCCTCGTCCCAGGTGGCCTCGCGCAGGCCATCGGGCGTGCCCTTGGTGGACTTGTCGTCGCGAATGAGCGGCGTGGTGAGGCGGTCCTCGCCGTACAGCGCGCCGGCCAAATAGTAGCCCTTCACGCAGTTGAGGCCCCGGCTCGAGCCGTTCTCCGGGTCGCCCGTGACCGAGATCACCTTGCCGTCCTTGGCCTCCACGATGACGCCGCAGCCGCAGCCGCAGAAGCGGCACACGCCCACGGTCTTCACGGAGTCGCCGCCCGATGCGGCCGCGTCAGCCCCGGTGCCGGCGAGCGACGAGCAGCCGGCCATGGTGCCGGCCGCAGCCGCCGAGGCAAGGGCCACGGCGGTGCTCTTAACGAAGGTGCGTCGAGTCAATTCCATGTTGTTCCTCCCTTTCGGCGTGGGCGCCGTATCGCCCCGCCTTCGCGTATCTGCTAGGCCGCGCCGTTGCGGCGGGCCACGTAGGTTTCCTCTTGAGCGCCCGCGGGCACCACCACGATGGCGGGCGCGGGGTCGCTCACCGGACAGCGCTGCTCGCACAGGCCGCACCCCGGGCACACATCCGACACCACCTGGGGCGCGAACACCGCGTGGATGTCGTCGCCCTCGCGCGGCCGGTAGTCGATGGTGATAGCCTCGTCGATGAGCGGGCAGGCGCGGTAGCACACCTCGCAGCGCATGCCCTGAAACGACAGGCAGGTGTCCTCGTTGATAACGGCCACACCCATACCGGCACCGCGGCGCTCGGCAGGCACCTCCAAAGCGCCCGTGGGGCAGACTGCCGCGCAGGGAAATTCCACGCACAAGCGGCAGGCCTGGGCCCGGGCGTTCACATAAGGGGTGGAAGCTTCGCGCCCCGCGTTCAGCGGAGCCGCGTGAATGGCCTGATAGGGGCATGCTTCCAAGCAGCGTCCGCAACGCACGCAGCGAGCGGCGAAGCGCTCGGGGGTGCCGGCTCCGGGCGGCCGCAGAAGCGGCAGCGGCGACGGCGCGGCGGAGGCGGCCGTGCTCGCCACGAAGACGCCTGCAGCGGCCAAAGCGGCGATTCCCGTCAAACGCATAGCCAAACCCTCTCTGTTGCTCGTGCGACCGACGCGCGGGCGGCGCAGTGTCGCGCCCTCCTCGCAGCGCCCCGGCGGTACCCTGCGGCATCCTTTCCGCAGCAATCTCACCGGCACTCGAGCGGCACCCTCCCGCAAGCCGGATTACTTCGGCGCACAGTCTAGACGGCGACCGTCCCCATCGCGAAGGGACAGTTGCCCGTTATTTCATGGGGACGGTTGAAAAACCCGGATGGGGACGCCTCCATGGGGCTTCCACATTTGCTAAGCTTCTGACTCAGGAAATGAAGAACCGTCTGAGCAAATCAGAATACTCGCGATCACGCCAAGAGGCGATTCGCAACCGGGAGGCCCCATGCACTTGGACGAGCACAGCGACACCCCCTTCTACCGCCAGCTGGAGGCCCAGCTGCGGGAAGGCATCGAGAGCGGCACCTACCCCACCGGCTCGCGCCTCCCCTCCATCCGAGGGCTGGCGTCCGATCTGGGCTGCGCGCGCAACACCGTCGAGCAGGCCTACCATCTGCTCGTGCAGGAAGGCTACGTGGCGAGCCGCCCCGGCAGCGGGTACGTCGTGCAGAACGTGACCTACCTGCAGCCGGACGCCTCAGCGCCCTCCTGCGCCGTGCTGCTGGGAGGCCACCGGCGCAAAGCCCGCTACGACTTCACCTACGGCAACCTGGAGCCCGGCACCTTCCCCGCCGCCGCCTGGCGGGCCATCACCGACGACATCTTGCTGTCGGTGGAAGCCGCCGGCTGCGACGCCTACAACGACCCGTTCGGGGAGGAGAGCCTGCGCGCGGCCATTGCGTGGCGGCTGGTCACGCAGCGCGACATCGATTGCACCCCCGAGCAAATCGTCGTGCAGGGCGGCACGCAGACCAGCGTTCAGAACCTACTGACCCTCTTCGATGCCGCCCGGGACACCGTGGCCATGGAAGACCCCGGCTACGACGGCGTGCGCTCGGTCATCGAACGGGCGCGCTTCGCCATCAAGCCCTGCCGGGTGACCGACGACGTCCGCGTGTTCCTCTCCGACCTCGAGTCCTCGGGGGCGCGGCTGGCCTACCTCACCCCCTCGAGCCAGTTCCCCACCTGCCGCATCATGCCGACCGATGTGCGCGAGCGCGTGCTCGCGTGGGCCGAGGACGCCGACGCCTACATCCTAGAGGACGACTACTGCCGCGACTTCCGCTACCGGGAGCGCTCGCTGGCGCCTTTGGCCTCCATGGACGACCGGGGCCGCGTCATCTACATGGGCACGTTCTCGAAATCGCTCTCCCCCGCCCTGCGCATGAACTACCTCGTGCTGCCCACGCCCCTCCTTAAGCGGTGGCGCGAGGCCTTCGCCAGCTCGTACTCGCCGGTGCCCTGGCTCAACCAGCAAGTGCTCGCGCGCTTCATGACCGACGGCTCGTGGGGCCGCCACCTGCGTCGCGTGCAGACGAGAAACCGCCGCAAGTACGACGCGCTCACGGCGGCGCTGCGCGAATATATGGGCGGCAAGGTGGACGTGCTGGAATGCGGCACGGGGCTGCACCTGCTCGTGCGCGTGCGCGACGGGCGCAGCCAGGACGAGCTCGTGGCCGCCGCTGCCGCCGCCGATGTGGCGGTGTATCCCACCAAGAAGTACTGGGCCAACCCCGCCCGCGCCGCCGAGGGCGTCGTGCTCGTGGGATTCTCCTCCATCGCCGAGGTGGACATCCGCCCCGGTATCGAGGCCCTGGCCCACGCCTGGTTCGGGTAGGGATCGGAAAGCTGTGATAGAATCGCTTTATGGCAAAAGCACAGACATACCATTTAAAACTCTACGATATACCCCTTGCGTCATTTGTGTTCGAGCCGACACTGACGGGGTTCAGGGCCGTCGACCTCGAAATTGACCATCGGCAGGCCCATCTGCTGCCACTGAACATCAGAGACGCCCCGACAGAGGGCGAACTCGCCCGTTTCCTCGCCAGCCGACGCATCCCAAAGGGTCGTGTCTACCTCGAGGAGGTTCTGCGACCTTTTGGCGTCTCGCCCACCGACACCAAGGCCATCATAGACCTCTCGAGGGGGGCCTCGCTCAACGACGCCTACTCCGTTGTCCCCGCCGATGACGACATCCCCTACGCCTCGTACAACCTCTTCGACAACAGCTTCGACGAAGTGCTGCAAATCATCGCCTATACGGGCATCATCCCCGAAGAAGCGGTGGGTGGTGGCCGGCCGAGCGACCTCACTCCTTCCGGCACGTTCCCGAAAACCTGGCGGCGCGACGGCGATACCCTTCTATTGTACAAGGGGGGCTCTACTGTGGCCGCGCCCAATTACGGGCGGGAGCCTTATTCCGAGGCTTTAGCATGGCAGGTGGCACGAGCAGCCGGCTTTAACGCCGTGCCCTACGACCTGACCGAATGGCAGGGCAAGCTATGCTCGACATGCGCGCTGTTCAACACGGCCGATGTTGCCTTCGTTCCTTTCAACCTCTGCCTACCCTCCGACGTCCTTGGGCTCTGCGACCTGGAAATGGCCCTCGCCTTCTTCCGCGATATCGGACCCGAAGCAGGGCAGAAATTCCATTCCCTGGCCGTCTTTGATTCCTTGGTTGCCAACAGCGACCGTCATGAGGGCAATTTTGGCGTGCTGCGCGACAATCGTACAGGCAAAATCGTAGACATCGCCCCCATCTTCGACAACAACCTCTCTCTGTTCCCGCGAGATTTCGACGAAAGCCTCGAGTGGGATATGATGCGCGGGCGCATTGAGGAGGCGCCGGGCATCCTTGATGCCACCCTGGCCCAGCAAGGGCGTTTGCTCATGGAATCCGCGCAAAAGCAACACCTACAGCGGCTCATTGACTTCGAATTCGATGACGACGGCTTCATAGGCTGCTATCGCCAGTCGTACCCAGAGGGCAAAACGGTGAGCAGGAATCGACTCGAGCGCCTGGGCAGCTTCGTGCGACGCCGTGCCCGCGAGCTTCTAGAGAGTCATTAGCGGCGTCTTCGCCTAGCGGCGATCGTTTATCGCCCGTCGGTGCCTCCGACGCGCTCGCCTCCCCCTCCCTGGGGGCACTGCGGCCAAGGTCGATTTGCGTGCCGCAGAACAGGCCGCTCTTGGCAGTGAGACCGGAAAACCTCAAGTCGAAGAGATCTGAGCATCGTTAACCAGCTCGATGAGCTCCTGCTTCGAATGAACTCCCAACTTCGCGTACACGCGCTTGGTGTGCGATTGAACGGTGCCGGGCGCAACAAAGAGGCTTTCTCCGATTGCCTTGCTCGAGTAGCCGAGCGACGCATAGTAAAGCACGTCGCTCTCGCGCAATGTAAGGCCAAACCTCTGCGCAAGCGCCTCGCAGACTTCTCGACGATTCTCAGGACCCGGGGCAACCCCCTTCGGCCCCTCCGGAGGAACCGACTTCGCAACAAGCCATGCGAGAAGAGCGAGGAGCGCCACGGCAAGCATGCCCGCTATCAGAAGCGAGACCGGACCAAGCAACGCCGAAACGTCCAAGCTGCGTTCGCCCACTGCCAGAGGGAGCAACACATAGGAAAACAGGGTCGGGAGCCAGTAAAGCGCCAACAAGTAGAGAGACCCGGAACGAACGTAATCCGATTTCCTCGAATAGGAACTTATCACAAGCCCTACAAGAAGAAGCACGTCGAACACGCGAAGTAGCGCTAGAACGATTCCCGCAGCGACAGAAAAGTCCTCTTCGATAAACGAGAAGAAACTCACTGCGAGCAGCCCGACAAGCAAGACGGCGAAAAATCCGTTCCCTGCAAGATAGACGACCCGCCAGTAGTGCCCCTCCTTTGAGGAGGAAGAAGCCAACAAAGACACGGCGAGCGCAAGCAAGAGAAGGAAAGACGTAGCCAGAGAAAGCGGGGCGTCTCCCAGAAACTCCAAGGAGGGGTCGGCTGCATATAACATGCCATGAAGAAACACGGCAGAGAAAACGGCCACATAGAACAAGCGCCATCCACGATTATAGACGCCAAAGCCACGAGAGGATGAATCGGCGGAAAAGCGCGCCGTACCGTCAAGGGGGCCAAACAGGCATTGCATTGCTCCGCTCAATCCCAAGCCGCCCACGGCAGCAAAAGCATAAAAGGGGCTCGGAACGGAAGAGGAAAACAACACGAGCGCGACCAAAAAGGCGATGGAGATGAGGCGCAGCGACGCCTTGAGCCCCAACTGCCGGCTATAGAAGTCCAACATCACGAAGGCACGCAACGAAATTCCAGCAAAGCCCACCGCATAGCACACGGCCCCCGCCAATCCCACGACAACCCCAATCGTCTCCCCGGCCAAACGAGGAGCCGCAAACAGCGCAGCCGTTCCCAAGGTTGACACGGCCGCCGCAATGAGGGCCGTGCGACGCAGCCGCAACCAGCCTAAGACAGCGGTATGGAACAAAACAGCAGAAACCAACGCAACGGCCAGCGACGCGGAAAAAAGGGCGAACATCCAGAAACCCTTCGCCCCGAACGCTGCAAAAAGAGTGGTGTGGTAAAGATTGTGCTGCAAATAGGGAGCCCAAAACAGCACCGCGAGAAGACACCAGCACTTCTTCCAGCCCCTCGTATCCCTCGCGCCTTCCACAGCCCCTCCTCTGTAAACCTAGACAACTCACTCATGCAGTCCTAGCGTTTTTCCTGCTCAAGGAACAAACTTGCCCACTTTTGGGAGAGAAGCCAACTCCCCTTTTCCCAGAAAATACCCAATAACGGGAGTTTCCCCACCGCCGACTGCGGTCCACTATCGACCCACTGCATGGTAACAAAACTTGACATGCCATGCAGCCTGTAAGGTCGAAGAGGAAGGGAGCCCAACATGGAAACGCAAAGCCGACGATCTTTTATGAAAGCCGCAGGTACGACTCTCCTCATAGCGGGGTTGACGGGCATGGGGCTTGCAGGATGCGACTCCTCCAAGAAGGCATCGGGGATGGACGCGTCTTCCGCCGCTGATTTCACGTGGGATGAAGAGACGGACGTTCTCGTGGTGGGAGCGGGCCTGGCAGGGACAAGCGCCGCCGTCGCAATTGCCAAGAGCGACCCCGAAGCCCGCTGCTTGCTACTGGAAAAAGGGGCAAGCCCCCTCGGCAACGGAAACAGCCCGTTCTCGAGCGGCTGGTTCATGTATACATCCTCGGAACGAGAGCAAGACGCCCTGAGCTATCTTAAGGAGCTCCGCCATACCGATACGGGCACGCCCGACGATGTCCTGGAGGCCTACGCTGCCGAACTCACGAGGAATCTCGATTGGGTGCTGGAATTGGGCGCGACTGAAGCCGATCTGACCATCGTCCCAGGCACGACAGACTATGCCTGCTTCCCCGAATATCCCGAGCTCGAGCACTCAGCGGCCTGTGACTATGCCGCTTTCAGCGCGGAGGGCCGCTGGGACCATGTGACGAAGTTTATGAACGAAGTACTCGGAAGCCTCCCCTCCATCACCCTGAAAACTGAGTGCCCCCTCAAAGCCCTCGTCCAAGACCCCGACACCAAGACCGTACTTGGGGGCATCTACACCGACGGAAGCACCGAAGTGCGCGTCCGAGCCACGAAAGGCGTCATCATGACCTGCGGCGGATTCGAGAGCAACCCCCAGATGATGGCAAATTACTTCTCGCAACCTACCGTCACGCCCATCGCCGCCCATGAGAACACCGGTGACGGTCATCGAATCTGCGCACTCCTCAACGCTGACATGTGGCATATGAATTCCGGGGCCGGTTTCTGGAACACCATCCGGAAACTCGACGACTCAGGCTGGGGCAAATACAACGGCTCGGGTAGCCCCCTGAAGAACCTCGGTATCACCGTCGCCAGCAACGGACGCCGGTTCTATATGGACTGGGATGCGTGCTGCACCTTTGATTGGGAGGAGTTCTACGACGGCACCCCCATGAATGCCGCCGTGGGATCGCGCCACGGCCATATGCAATTCGGCGGCGACTGGCATCTGCTTCCCATGCCCGAGATCAGCTGGTTCGTATGCGACCAAGCCGCCATGGACAACGGCGCCTACGCTTTCCAGGGAACCGACCCTGTCTCCGAGGGCTTCGGCTACAAAGCAGATACCTTGGAGGACCTGGCCGCCCAAGCGAATTTGCCCGTCGAGGAATTCGTGGAGACCGTGACCGTTTGGAACACCTACTGCGAGAACGGCAAGGACCTCTCTTTCTTTCGACCGCCCAGCACCCTGACTCCCATTAAAACAGCCCCCTTCTACATCATGATGCAGCGGCCGCAGATGCTCAACACCGACGGCGGCCCTGTGCGCAACGCCAAGGCCGAGGTTATCGATCTGGAGGGCAACCCCATCCCTCATCTGTACTCTGCCGGCGAGTTTGGCTCCGTGTGGTCGGGACACTACCAGGGCGCAGGCAATCTCGGGGAGTGCCTCGCTTTCGGTCGCATAGCCGCCGCGAACGCCCTCGCAAACGAGTAGTCACCTCAATCAGCAGCCCTCCCTAGGCCCCGCCGCGCTGCGGCGGCGCTTCTCTTTCAGCGAGAGAGCAACGCTGACTCAGAGAATAATGTCGCCGTCCTCGGTGACGACGAGGCCCACGGGCCGGTCGTAGGGGCCGCGGGGCAGCGGGGCGGCGGACAGCTGGCAGGTGCGGCACAGACCCACGGTGGCGCCGGAGAAGTCGGCCAGGAAGGTGTCGTAGAAGCCGCCGCCGTAGCCGAGGCGAAAGCCCGCGGCGTCGAAGGCGAGCCCGGGCACAAGGGCCACGGCGCGGGGAAGCACGGCCGGGAAAACCTCGCGAGCCGCGTCGGCCGGGGGCTCTTCCACCCCGAACGGGCTGCGTTCGAGGCCCTCCAGGGAGTCGACCGTAAACCAGCGCATGGCCCGTGCGCCCGGCACCACCCGCGGCAGGGCCACCACCTTGCCCGCGGCCCAGGCTCGCTCGATGAGCGCCCGCGTGTCCACCTCGGCCCCGAAACTGAGGTACGTGCACAGAAGCGCGGCATCGGCGAAGGCGGGAAGGGCCGCGACGCGCTTTGCGATGGCCGCGTCGACGCGGTGCCGCTCGGCGTGGGACAGAGCGCGGCGCACCTCCCTGAAGTGCGCCCGCAGCGTCGATTTCTCAGACAGAAGAAACATTCTCTCGAACCAGCCCTTCTCCCCTAGCCAGCCGGCCTTCACCGTGATACCCTGTCCGCAAGCAAGCGGCTGGGCTGCCTTCGATGCATCGGAGGTCGACCTATGGTTACTTGGAACGATTTGCTTACGTTGCTCCTCGTTGTAATAGCGGCACTCGACTTGACCTGCCGGATTCTCTGGCATCAGAAAGAGTAAGGCCGCCCCCACCAGCCAGTGAAGACGGCCCTCAATCACATTACCAGTCCTAATGTGAGGCAGCCGACCGCTGGAACCGGTGGCCGCTTGCTTGTATTCTACAACGGGGCTGGGGGATGCGTCAACAAAACGAAACAGCCCCTCGGGTGAGGGGCTGACCGGAATCGTGGTGGAGATGATGGGATTCGAACCCACGACCCCCACGTTGCGAACGTGATGCTCTCCCAGCTGAGCTACATCCCCACGAAGGTGTGCGCTTTCGCGCAAGGCAGTAGTTTGCCCCAAGCGGAGGCGCTTGTCAAGGCCGTTAGGAAACGACGCGCTCCTCCATCACGAAATCCACCAGTTCCATGGACTCGTCCACGAAGGGGGCGAACAGCGGCTCGCCGTTCTGGGACAGCTCCACCATACCGGTGAGCACGTCGACGTACTGATAGGATTGACGAGCGGTGCGACCGCGCTTGCGGTCGACTTCCATGATGAACAGCTGCGGGTGAACCTGGGTGAGCACGCCTTCGCTCTCGACGATCTTCGAGCGGCCCATGTTGGCGCGCACTTTCAATCGTTGACCGACGAAATCATTCAAGGTATCATGAATGCCATCGACGATCTTTGCCTGCTTGGCCAAATCCATTGACTAACTTCCTCACATGTTGGCGGTACAAGTACAGCCCCATATCATACCACGATTGTCAACCCCCGCAACTTTTTTCGGTCGCGGGAAGTGCGACAGCCTTTAGCGGAGCACCGTCGCACTTACCCTCTGAGTCGGTGCGCAAGACAAGTGACGGAGGAATAGACCCCAGCCTGTGCGACCGCACCATTTGCTTACCGACCTTGCCTGCGTCTGCAATTTAATGCCCCCTAGAAGGCCGCGACGGGATTACCGTTCAGTGAAGAGGCTCAGGTTCGAAGGCGCAACCGCCTGTCGCACCGCTACAATGGCGCTTGCCCAGAGAACAAGCGCTTCGGGAGGTATTTCATGGCACTCATCGTGATGACGGACTTCGATTTCGGCGATTGCGACTTCGAGCGGAAGATGGTGGAGGCCGCGGGCATCCAGTTCAAGAGCTTCGACGATGCCCGCAACCGTACGCCTGCCGAGATCATCGAGCATTTGCGCGGAGCCGATGGGGCCATCACCTCCTACGGGCGCTTCACCGCCGAGGTGTTTGCGGCGCTCCCCCAGCTGAAGGTGGTCAGCAAGACCGGCACCGGGGTGGACAACATCGATGTCGCGGCGGCCACGGCCGACGGCTGCGCCGTGTGTAATGTGCCCGGCTACGGCACCGAGGTGGTGAGCGATCACGCCATCGCTCTTGCGCTCGCGTGCCTGCGACGCATCAATGAGATCGATGCCGACATGCGCGCCGGCATCTGGGACTTCCATCGCCGCCGTCCTCTGGGCCAGGCGCACGGGCGCACCTTTGGCGTCGTGGGCTACGGCAACATTGGACGCGCGGTGGCCCGGAAGGCGCGCGGACTCGGGTTCGACGTCGTGGTGTGGGATCACAAGGGCCACCCCGGCCGCCTCACGCCGGAGGATTTCCCCTACGTGACCCTCGAGAACCTGCTGAAGACCGCCGACGTGGTCAGCTTCCACACGGCGCTCGTGCCGGCCACCCATCATCTGCTGAACGCCGACAACCTGAAGCTTATGAAGGACGACGCCATCGTGGTGAACACCTCCCGTGGCGCGGTCATCGACAACGACGCCGTGGCCGCCGCTCTTTGCGCGGGCAAGCTCTGGGGCGCCGGCATCGACGTGTTCGAGCACGAGCCGGTCTCGCCGGACGCCCCCATCATGCACGCGCCCCACACCGTGCTCACCTCGCACGCCGCCTATTGGTCCGAGGAGTCCGCCGTCGAACTGCGTACCCGCTGCACGCAGAACGCCATCGACGTAGTGCTGGGCCGCGCCCCCGAGAACTGCGTGAACCCCGAGGCGCTGCCCGCCGCGTTGGCGAAGTAAGAGGATTCTGGCGCGAAAATGCGGAATTGGTGCATACGCGCCCCGCTTTCGTCCGCTCATTATGTTCAGAAGAGGCAAATAGGGGCCATTTCGCGCCACGTGGGGAATGGCCATGCACCAATTCCGCATTTTCGCGCCACGTGGGGAATGGCCATGCACCAATTCCGGCAGAATGCGCCAATATGGACGGAGCTTCCTGCATACAGAAGAGCCCGGCCGCAGGCTGGACGCGGTCGGGCTGGAAGAGAAGCCGGGGAGACGGGAGGGAGTGCCGCCCTGGCGCGGGAAATGCTCGTTGGCGGCCGGACGCTGCAGGTGCCACTCACTGGCGGGCGGACGTTGCAGGCGCTACTCACTGGCGAACGGCCACGGCGAAGCCGCTCGCCACCGCGGCCGTCGGGAAGCGATCGCGATGGCTGCGAACCGCCTACCGCTCGCGCAGCTCGTGGCAGGTGCCGCACTCGAAGGTGCCGCGATGGTGGCACTGGGCGCAGTACTTCATGGCGTCCTTGGGCAAGTCCTTCGAATGGTTGTTGTGGCAATCGGTACAGGTGGCCGGGTTCTCGTCGTGCTTCTCGCCGGACGGGCGCTCGTGCGGATTCACCGTCGTGCCCTTGTCGTCGGTCAGCGCCGTAGAGTCAGCCGTCAGTGCCGCCATCTCGGACAGCTCGCCGTGGCAGGCGATGCAGGTGGCCTCGTCCACCGTGACGACCGAAGGCTTGGTGGCCGGCTTGTCGCCCATGGCCACCCCGTCGTGGGCCTGGGAGAGCACGGCCTCGTCAGTGTGGCAGGTGACGCAGGTCACGCCCTGGGCCTCGTGGGCTGTGCCCTGGGGGCAGGCGGAATCGGTCGCTGAGGCGGCCTCGGCGGTATGGCAGGTGACGCAGTCGGACTCCATCGTCCAGTTCACCGGCTGGCCCGCCGCTGCATCGTCACTGGACGCCTCGCCGACGTTCTGCTCGGCGGCGGCACCCGACCCGGCGTCGGCCGTAGGCTGGCTCGGCGAGCAGCCCAGAAGCGTCGCCGTCAGGGCCGCCACGGCGAGCATGGCCAGGCAGACCGCCGCGAATACGAGACGGCGATGGCCCCGCTTCACTTCACATTCCATGGGATTCTCCTCTCATCTCGCGCACGGCTCGGCGCCGCTCGCAGGGAGGCGGCCGTCCTGCGCCTTCTCGCACGGGACGGCCGCCTTACTCACCTATCGGCCGAAAGCCGGCCGTTTTCCTCGCGTATCGGCCGAAGGCCGGCCGCCCGGGCGCGGACGGCCGTGGCCAATGGACCCGCAGCGCTACTCGGCGTCCCAGTTCTCCAGACCGGAGGCGTGGCGGGCGGCGATGCGGCCCCACACCTGGTTCTCGGCGTTGTTGCCGCCGGTGATGCCGTAGGTGTGGCTCTGGAAGTTGCCGAAGCAGCCGGCCGCGTACAGGCGCGGGATGGGGTTCTGGGCCGGATCGAGCACCTGGGCGTTCTCATTCTTCATAGGACCGCCCAAGGTGGAGCAGGAGCCGGGGTAGATGGACACGGCGTAGTAGGGACCGTTATCAAGCGGCACCATGGTCTCGGCGGCACGATCGAAACGGGCGTCCTTGCCGGCAGCGGCGAAGCCCTGGTACTCCTCGAAGGTGGCCTTCAAGGTGTCGATGTCCATCAGCGGGTCGAAGTCCTTGATCTTCTGGCCCAGCTCCTCGATGGTGGCACCGGTGAGGATCCAGCCGCGCTCCAGCTCGGCCTTGTTGTCCTGGCTCCAGCCATCCCAATCGCGCACGGAGTCGGGCAGGTCGCTGGCGAAGTTGCCGCACTCGAAGAAGTCGCCCTGGCTGGTGGACAGCTTGCCGGCGTCGAAGCAGCTCTGGTCGAAGATGCCCCAGGAGGGAATGCGGTCGAAGTCGGCGATGGAGTCGTCGAAGGACAGCAGCGTGTGCCAGCCGTTGTGCGGCGAGCCCATGTTGTTCTCGTTCACGAAACGCTTGCCCAGACGGTTCACGTTGAAGTAGCTGAAGCCGGGCATGAAGTACAGGATGGAGAAGTCGTACTCCGGGTCGCGGGTCCACATGGAGTACATGGAGATGGCCATGTCCATGTGCCACAGCTTCGCCCCCACGTCCTCGACCATCTTGATACCGTCGCCGGTGTTGAAGCGCCAGCCCTCGAACTTGAAGGGAGAGCACTTGAGGTACTGGTTCTTCAGCTCCTCGTTGAACTCGAAACCGCCCAGCGTCATGATGACGGCCTTGCGGGCCTTCACCGTCTTCTCCTCGTTGCCGATCATGGTGTAGGCGCCCACGATCTCCTTGGTGACGGGGTTCTGGATGAGGCGCTCGTCATGGCAGTCGAACAGCACCTCCACACCCAGAGCCTCGCGCTGGGCATCCAGCTCGTGGAAAGACAGCATGCCGAAGCCGTCGACCGAGGACAGCTTGCAGGAGCCCTCGTAGGCATTGTCGTCCAGGAAGAAGTACTCGGGGATGGCGCCGGCGAGCGCCTGCTCCACCACCTCGTAGGTCATGCCGTACTTGTCGGCGTACTCGGTGTTGCGGGCGCACTCCTCGACCCAGGCCTCGATCATGGCGTCCGGGGTCTTGCCCTTGGTGAAGGCGCGGATGTAATCCTTGAAGCGCTCCTTCTCGGACTCCTCCACAATGGTCCACTCGCCGTTGTTGATGGAGCTGTTTCCGCCGCCGCGCTCGGGGGCCTTCTCCAGCACGAGCACCTGCTGGCCGCACTCGTCGGCGCCGATGAGCGACGCCCACATGCCCGCGCCGCCGTAG
>ENA-OUPA01000323-OUPA01000323.1-human-gut-metagenome-genome-assembly--contig:-NODE-323-length-34784-cov-9.41144_pt1 | contig 34784 bp, 31 predicted proteins | sample MGYA00237939_ERZ548770 | MGnify/ENA primary metagenome ERZ548770 (study PRJEB26490, sample SAMN05356877) | human gut metagenome | biome: terrestrial biome; feature: human-associated habitat; material...
GTGGAAGACCTGATCAACAAGTCTGAAGAGGACATGATGAAGGTGCGCAACCTGGGCCGCAAGTCGCTGGAAGAGGTCGTATGGAAGCTGGCTTCCCTGGGCTTCAACCTGCGTAAGGAAGACGAATAATAACCTACTTTGAAACGTTAGGAGTGAATATCTATGCCGGGAACCAGAAAACTCGGGAGAGACACTGCTCATAGAACCGCCATGCTGCGGGGCCTCGTGACGTTCTTCTTCGAGAATGGCAAGATTGAGACCACCGTAACGCGCGCAAAAGAAGTGCGTTCGCTGGCGGAGAAGATGATCACCATCGCGAAGGAAGACAACCTGCATAACAGACGCATGGTGATGAGCTTCCTCACGAAGGAATCTGTTACCAACAAGCTGTTCAAGGAAATTGCCCCCAAGTATGCTGACCGCAACGGCGGCTATACCCGTGTGACAAAGCTCGGGCCCCGCCGCGGCGACGCCGCTGAAATGGCGATTCTCGAGCTGCTGTAAGAGTTTTTTATGATAGACAGAAAAGGTCCGCTGCATGATTCTGCAGCGGACCTTTTTGCTGTCATAGTATGGGATAACTGAATCAGAACAAGCCCGCACAAAATATGTGAACCAGCCGATCAGCATAAATATATTCGGCAGGGTTTTCCCAAGTTCATAATAAGTATAGGTGGAGCGTTGGATATAAAACAGTCTGCAAGGTTCTTTTTTTACTTTCTGTTTGTGCCAGAATCTGTATTTGTCCTCAGCTCATTCGATTTTATGAGAGAAAGAAGAGAAGAGTTAAACCTTTCGATGAAAGAAACGGCAGAAAGGTCGGACATTACATCAGCTTATCTTTCTTTTATTGAATGTGGTAAGAAAACTCCTAATGTTGATGTTTTTGCTCGACTGCTAAACACGTTGAATATGTCTGCTGATGCGGCCTTACTGGATTCACTTACAGCTGCACAAGATGAAAAATCCTCATATTTGCAGTATAAACTTATTGGTCTCGACCCGGAAAGGCGTCTAATGGCTCTCCGTGCATTCGAATGCTTTATAGAGGGCCTAAAGCAATAAATGATCTCTTGAAATATAGGGGTCTTTTAAACAATGTATCCAATATGGTAAAATTTTAAAAGAAGCGGATGACTAAACGATAAAGAACCACCGGTATAAAAGCCGGTGGTTCTCTTCTTGCCACTTATGAAAATATAGGTTTCATGCGGCTTTGCCGTGCTCGCGCAGAAGAAACAAGGGTTCCCTGCACTTCCTGCGAAAAAGACATTTTCACTTCCCGCGTCTTTCTGTCATGTTTTTTTAGCGCCCAGCTGGCTTTCGTAAAAAGCATGAAAACCGTTCTTTTGAGGCGGACAGACTTATTTTTCCCAGTACATCTTCGTTTTTGTGTTCACGTCTCCGGCCTTCAGGGTGAAGGAGTATTCCGGCGTCAGGGGGTCCGCCAGGCCGCCTGCCTCCGGGATGGTGGAGTCGGCGTTGAGAATCAGCTTGTCGCCCTGAAACTGCAGCACAAATCGCTTGCCCCCCGCCATGCGGGTATTGCGCAGCTCCAGTTCCAGTTTGTCCACAGCGCGCCAGCGTCCGATGGCTCCGTAAAGCACACCGTCCAGTTGGGTCAGCACATGGTGTCCTTCCATCCCTATCTTCAGCTCGCAACAGCCGTTGTCCTGAACGCATTGCAGCCGCATGTCGCTGTTTCCGGCAAAAATCAGATGAAGCTCCTGCAGCGTTCCACCATCGGGCTGGAATTTTCCGATGCCTCCGATCAGGTCAGTCAGAGAGGGGGTTGGGGCGTTAGGCAGGTAGACGGCCCCGTTGAAGGATTCCTCCGCTCCGGGATTCCGCATGCCAAGCATGGGAGTGAGTTCCAGATTCCGCAGGCGGTGGGCCAGTACATGGCAGTTCATGCGGTCCTCCGGCAGAGGTTCCGCCTGCATGCCGGGCAGAAGTTTCTCCCACACAGAGGTCAAAACAGCCTGCAGGCGCATAGAGGCGGAGGTGATCACCAGCACGGCGTCCTGTTCCGTGAATACGATGCCGTATTGGCCGAAGGCGCCGTCTCCACGGAACACGCCCCGGGGCTCACAGCGCCAGAACTGGAAGCAGTAGCCTTGCTGCCAGTCGGGGTCGCCTCCCCAGCCCACACCCCTATTTTCGATTTGCTTGGAGGTGGCAGCCTGGAACCACTCCTTCCGAAGCAGCTGTTTTCCTTCCCATTGGCCCTGATTGGCTACAAACTGGATGAACCGTGCCATGTCCTCTGTGGTGAGGGAATACCCTGCTCCGCCCATTTCCGTACCGTCCGGCAGCGCTTGACAACGAATGTCGGACATGCCCAGGGGCTCTATGAGCCTTGGCCGCAGGAACTCGGTGAGGTGCTTGCCTGTTTTGCGCTTCAAAATAGCGCACAGCAGGTTGGTGCCCGCCGTATTGTACATGAATTTCGTACCCGGCTCATACACGAAGGGATGGGCAAGAAAAGCGCTGATCCAGTCCGGATCGTCGATCCCCATGTTGGGGATTTCGCTTTCATGGCCGCAGCCCATCATCAGAAGATGACGCACCGTGGCTTTTTTCAGATTTTCGCTGGGGTTCTCCGGAACCTTTTCCGGGAAGATATCCACCAGGCGGTCGTCCAGGCTGAGCAGGCCTTCCTGTTCGGCAAAACCGATGGCAGTGGAGGTCAGGCTCTTGCTGAAGGAGAACATGATGTGGGGAGAGGCCGGCGTATAGGGCTTCCACCAGCCCTCCGCACAGACTTTGCCATGGCGCAGCAGCATGAAGCTGTGCATTTCAATCCCATAGCGGTAAAGCTCGTCGAGAAATTCCAGAATCGACTTGGAGGAAATCCCCACGCTTTCCGGGGTGACCCGTTCAAAATCCATCTTTTCAACACAACCTTTCATAATCCAGCGGACACCTGCGCTCCGCTAACAAAAATTCATATCCTGTTTCCAGGAGAGGCTGCTCTTCTTTTCGAAAACAGGAGAAGATATTTTTATCCTACCACAGTTTAAACCGTCCTGCAATGCAGAATACTAAAGAATAGAACAATTCTTGGAAGGCGGGAAAGGCCCGGAAAACCGCGTCAAGCCCCGCGCCTCGCTAAAAGGAAGAAGGTTATCACTATGGTAAAAATTCAAAAGGTCTACGGAAGCGAAATCCTGGATTCCCGGGGGAACCCTACCGTCAGCGCTACAGTGCAGCTGACGGACGGCTCCATGGGCACGGCGGCCTCTCCCTCCGGCGCGTCCACCGGAAAGTTTGAGGCAGTAGAGCTGCGGGACGGCGACGAGCGGCGTTATGGGGGAAAGGGCGTGCTGAAGGCGGTACAGAATATCAATGAGATGATCTCTCCTGCGCTGGAAAATCTTCACAGCCTGACGGTGCGGGAGGTGGATAAGGTCCTGATAAAGCTGGACGGCAGCCCCAATAAGGCCCATTTGGGCGCCAACGCCACTCTGGCGGTATCCCTGGCTTGCGCCCGGGCCATCGCCGCCCATTACCGTATGCCGCTCTACCGTTTTCTGGGCGGCGCGGCGGCCCACGAGCTACCGGTGCCCATGATGAACATCCTCAACGGCGGCGCTCATGCTGGAAACAATATTGACATTCAGGAGTTCATGATCATGCCCACGGGGGCGGAAAACTTCCGGGAGGGGCTTCGCTGGTGTGCAGAAATTTATCACACTCTGGGCAGACAGCTGAAGAAAAAAGGTCATTCCACGGCAGTGGGGGACGAAGGCGGCTTTGCACCGAACCTCGCTTCGGATGAAGAGGCCATAGAAGAAATTCTGAGCGCGGTGGAAACTGCAGGATACAGCGGAAGAGTGAAGCTGGCGCTGGACGCGGCAGGCAGCGAATGGGCCGAAAATGGGGAATACCGGCTCCCGAAGCGCGGAACGCGGTTTTCCTCAGATGAGCTGATTGACTTTTGGGAAGAGCTTGTGCGCAAGTACCCCATTGTCTCTATTGAAGACCCGCTGGGAGAAGAGGATTTCCCCGCCTGGACCAAAATGACGGAACGTTTGGGGGATAGGCTGCAGATCGTGGGAGACGACCTGTTCGTGACCAATATGGAACGGCTGCAGAAAGGGATCGAAGAAAAGGCCGGCAATGCTATTTTAATCAAGCTCAACCAGATCGGAACACTCAGCGAGACGCTGGACGCCATTGAGCTGGCCAAGAAGAACGGGTATAAGACCATCGTCTCCCACCGCTCCGGCGAGACGGAGGACACCTTCATCGCCGACCTGGCGGTGGCGGTGAATGCCGGGCAGATCAAAACAGGCGCCCCCTGCCGGACGGAACGTGTAGCAAAATATAACCGTCTTCTCCGCATTTCCGAGTGTTGACAGAATCCCCGGCAGGCATGTAGAATAAATACAATCAAGCAGTTGCATGGGGGGAAGAGAATGGGTACGGAAATGGAACGTGTGGAGACCTGTGTGCGGTATATTCGGGAAAAGACGGGGTTTGAGCCCCATACGGCTCTTGTGCTGGGCTCCGGCCTGGGCGGCTTTGCCGACAACGTCAAGATCGAAGCCGTGGTGGAGTACGGGGAGATCGAAGGGTTTCCCGTGTCCACCGTCAGCGGTCACAAGGGGCGTTTTGTCCTGGGCTATGTGGGAAAAGAGCCGGTTGCCGTTATGCAGGGAAGAGTCCACTACTATGAAGGCTATCCCATGCGGGACGTGGTGCTGCCCATCCGGGTGATGGCCCGGCTGGGGGCCCGCAGGCTGATCCTCACCAATGCGGCAGGGGGGATTCATCCAGACTTTGCCGCAGGAGCCCTGATGCTGCTCACCGACCATATCAGTTCTTTTGTCCCTTCTCCCCTGCTGGGCCCCAATGAGGAAGCTTTTGGCCTCCGTTTTCCGGATATGTCGGAGGTGTACAGCAGAAGACTACGCACGGTGGCGGAAGAGGAAGCCGGGAAGCTGGGAATCCCGCTGAAGCAGGGGGTCTATCTTCAGACTACAGGCCCAAACTACGAAACGCCCGCGGAAATCCGCATGTTCAGGACGCTGGGTGCGGACGCCGTGGGCATGAGCACGGCCTGCGAAGCTATGACGGCCCGGCATTTGGGGCTCGAGGTCTGCGGTATCAGCTGCATTACCAATCTGGCAGCCGGAATCAGCAAGGCGCCTCTTTCCCATGAAGAGGTTAAGGCCACTGCGGACCGGGTGGCGGAAGACTTTCAGGCCCTGCTCAGAGCGATGATCGGCAGAATGACAGAAATGTAAAGAAATAAAAAAGCTTGCCGCATTGCTTTGCGGCAAGCTTTTTTATGGAGACAATAGCGCGGGGGCTTAGAGAGAACCGGCCTTTCGGCGTTTCCGGCCAAGCAGATAAAAATAACCGGCGCACAGCAGGATTTGAACCACAGTGGAGCAGGGTGTGGCCAAGCCTACCAGGAACAGGGAGACAGGCTGGATGCGGCTCATCAGGAAGGAGACGGGGATGCGCACCAGAAAGGCGCCCGCAATCCCCTGGGCCATGACAAAGGTAGTCTTGCCGCAGCCGTTGAAGTAGCCGGAAAAGCAGAACAGGAAGGAAACCAGCAGGGTATCGACAGCGTAGGCGCGCAGATAGTCTGCGGAAGATGCAATCACCTGAGGATCTCTGGCAAACAGGCCGGAGAGAAAGTCTCCGTGGAAAAAGGCGAGGAAAGCCATTGCAACGCCGATGAGCAGGGAGGCGAGCATGCCGCAGACCATGGCGCGCACGGCTCTGTCGTTGCGGTTCGCACCGATGTTTTGGGCCACGAAAGCGGAAAGGGACTGCATGAACGAGGAGGGCACCAGCATGATGAACATGCAGAGCTTTTCCGCTACGCCTACCCCGGCGGAGGGGATGACGCCCAGTGAGTTGACGATGGCGATGATGGCCAGGAAAGAGATGCTCACCAGGGCGTCCTGCAGGGCGATAGGGAAACCCAGCTTCAGTGTTTTGAAGATCACCTGCCGGTGAAACCGGAGGTTTTTCCGGGAAAAGGGAAAGGGAAGCCCTTTTCTTCGGACCACCAGGACACACAGGACTACGCTGAGGGCCTGCGCCAGTACCGTGGCCAGGGCGGCCCCGGCTGCGGCCATATGAAATACGGCGACGAACAGCAGGTCTCCCAGAATATTGCAGATACAGGCGATAAATACCGCAAGCAGGGGCGTTTTGGAATCCCCCATCCCCCGGAAGATGCTGCCTAGCACGTTATAGGCAACAATGAAGACGGCGCCTGCCGAGCAGATGCGCACGTAATCCACGGTTTTGTCAAAAGCTTCTGCCGGCGCCTGCATGGCGGCGCAGAAGGGACCGGCGAACAGAGTCATGGCTGCGGTGAGAAACAGGGCTAGCACAGCGAAAATACAGACGCCGGCCCCGATTACATTCCCGGCCTCTTCAGGCTTCTTCTGACCGATTTTCTGTCCCAGCAGGATCGTGGTGCCCATGGACAGCCCCGTGATGACCGAGGTGATGGTCTGCATGATCTGGCTGCCTGTGGAGACGGCGGAGACATCCGCCGCCGCGCCGAACTGGCCCACGATGAGCAAGTCGGCCGCGCCGTACATGGCCTGCAGCAACATGGCGAACAGTACGGGAAGAGAAAATTTCAGCAGCGGCCCTAAAATCTTTCCTTCCGTGAAATCTGACTGTGTACGCATTGTTTTGGCTTCCCTTCCACAAAATTTTCATAAAAAACCGGATAAAACAACAGGCATCCCAGCCAGCTGTCTTATCCGGCAAAACGCTTCTTTCTGAGCGGCTTCCCTCCGACGGAATTCAGTATAGCAAAAGGTTTTCAGGGCGTCAAGTACCGAGTATCGGGAAAAGCAGGTTCAGGGTTCCTGGGGCTGCTTCTCCGGATGAGGGGCTGCCAGATGCGCATCCCGCAGATTTTTGTGAATCACCACCGCGGAAATTGCCATGCCGCCCAGCCCAAAGGGCCAGCGTCCCGTATAGGAAGCACCCAGCACGCAGGCGGCGGTGAAAAGGGAAAAGGTGACTACGGTACGTCTCTCATTGGGATGGATGGCCCAGACCGCAGAAAAGAAAATGTAGAAAGCGGCCAGCACGAAAACCAGCCAGCTCATGGGAACGAGGCCCAGCAGCGCGCCGAACGTGACGGCAATAGCCTTGCCGCCGCGTCCATGGTACAGCGGGGCGCAGGCGTGACCCAGGGTGGGGGAGGCCAGAACCAGGGCAAACCACAGACTTCGGGGATCCGTATACCGCAGGGCCAGAAAGACGGGGAGGAAGCCCTTGAACAGGTCGCAGAACACACAAAGCATCCCCACCGGGATTCCTGCGTATTTCACGGCGTTGGCGGCTCCGGGGTTGTGATCCTCGCTGAGAGCCCGGATATCCACACCCTTGAGCAGCCGGGGCAGATGATAGCTGAACAGCACGCTGCCCAGCAGAAAACCAAACAAAGAAAACAGCAGATAACGGAACGTCGTCACAGTTCATACCTCCTTTTTCACACAGACGGTTGCGCTGTCCGGAACAGTTCCAGACAGCGGACGGAAAACAGGGGTTAAAACCGGGAGCAGGGGATAAACCGGACCTCCTTAGTTTTTTGTCCCATTATTGCTTGGTACATCCCCCGAGAGAATTATGGCGGCGATCTCTTCCGCCGCATTGGGATTTATTTCTCTTTTCTGGCATTCAGTCATACGCTGGAGGGCGGCCGTGTCTTCAGCGAGAGAAGCGGCAGCCAATGCGGCTGCTTTGGGGTGCACCGCACACACAGACAGGCCGTGGGAGACAAAAAATCTGGCGTTGGCTGTTTCACAGCCCGGTATTGGCCTGGTGTGTACCAAGGGAATGTTCTGCACGGCTGCTTCCGTGCTGGTGAGTCCTCCCGGCTTTGACAGCAGAATGTCGCAGGCGTCCATATACAGCGGCGCATTCCTGGTAAAGGCCACGGTCTGCACCCGTTTTTCCCGGGAAAAATCGTGATCGATGCGGTCTTTGAGCGCGGCGTTTCTGCCTGTCAAAATGAGAATGCGCGAATTTTTAGGACAGCTCAGCAGCAGATCCAATGCAAAAGAAGAGATGTCCCCAAACCCCATGCTGCCGGTCATCACAAGAAAGACCTTTTCCTGTTCCGGCAGACCCAGCAGGCGGCGGGCCTCTGCCTTCGGCGTCTTCTGCAGGCAGCGGCGGGAAATCGGTATACCTGTGGGAATCAGTTTCTCCTGCGGGAGCCCTTTTCCGGCAAATTCCAGCTTCAAATCCTCATGGGGGACAAAATAGGCGTCCAGCTCGGTCTCTTCCCAGAAAGGGATGCAGGTGTAATCGGTGGCAACCGCATAGGTCTTAACAGAAAGCCGTCCTTTTCTGCGCAGGCAGGTCAGGGTTTCAGCAGGGAAGAGGTGCGGACACACCACGGCGTCGAAGCCTGATTTTTCTATGTAGTCCCCCAGGGCTCCGGCGTACCGGGTGTTGGCCAGATAAACAGGGGATTTCAGCCATGGGTTGCTGATCAGGCCGCCCAGTTGATACAGACCGCCAAACAGGGAGGGCGCTTTTGTGGTGACGCTTGCGTACGCTCCGCCGACAGTCTTTGAAGTGTTTCCGCGTGCAAAAGACAGGGCGTCCAACAGTTCGCATTCCGCGCCTGCAGCCTCCAGTGCCTCACGGACAGCCGATCCAGCTGAATTATGCCCCTGTCCCGTGTTGCAGGATAAGATCAGTACCCGCATAATGGTCGCCCCCTTTCGAGCTTTTTACTTATTGTATCACAAAAAAAACAGAGAAGAAAGACCTGGGAGGTCGTTTTTACCGGTACAGAAGAAGATGGAAGGGCGCGGACCTTTTTTTGTTTGGAATGAAACTTTGAAAAAGTTTTAACGAATTCATGAACAAAAAGGATTGTAAAAAATTCCGGTTCGTGCTATCATAGATCTGATTTTGATAAAATGCGGGAGAATGGTGTTTTTTCAAAATCCAACCATTGTTTTGTGTTAGTTTATTCATAATGTCATGGCGAAGGGAGGTCAAATTTCTATGAACGAACCGAGTTTTATCCAAGTTGTTCTCATGGGTCTTATCACAGTTTTCGTTGTGTTGATCTGTCTCATTGTCATCATTAAGATTATGGGAGCTATCATGACGAAGGTCACTGGGAAAAGTGCTCCTCAGGCGGTTCCTGTTCCGCCTGCCGCACCTGTGCCTGCTGTGCAGCCTAACAAGCAGCTGCTGGTTGCCGCTATCGCGGCGGCTGTTGCAGAGGATATGGGCACGGATGTAAACCACATCAGAATTCACGCGATCCGGAAGCTGTGAGACAAGCCTGTCCGCGGTATAAAACAGTAAGAAGTATGATTTTAAGAGAGGGTATAAAACTATGAGAAAGTACAATGTGAACGTCAACGGCACTGCTTATGAAGTCACTGTAGAAGAAGTAAAGGGCGCCGCCCCTGCTCCTGTAGCCGCTCCCGCTCCTGCAGCTGTCCCTGCTCCGGCTCCGGCTGCCGCCGCACCTGCAGGTGCAGGAGAGCAAGTAACTGCTCCCATGCCCGGCACCATTCTGGACGTAAAGGTGGCCGCAGGCCAGACTGTCAAGTCCGGCGACGTGCTGATGGTTCTGGAAGCCATGAAGATGGAAAACGAGATCATGGCTCCCAAGGATGGCACAGTTACCGCTGTTTCTGTCTCCAAGGGCGCTTCCGTAGAGAGCGGAACACTCCTTTGCACCATCGCATAAGGTGCTTTTTTTCCCTAATACTAATTAAAGGAGTGTAACAATTCAATGGAAGCCATTATGAACTTCTTGCAGAATACAGGCTTCGCTCTGATTGGACAGAATCCTCTCTGTCTGGTGATGATCCTGGTTTCCTGTGTTCTGCTGTATCTTGCCATTGTCAAGAGATTTGAGCCCCTGCTGCTGCTGCCCATCGCCTTTGGCATGCTGTTGACGAACCTGCCCGGCGCTGGAATGTACCATGCCGAGTACTTCGCCAACGGGGTGATCGACTGGGCTGCTTTGGGGACTGGCCACGGAGGCCTGATCGACTACCTGTATCTGGGCGTCAAACTGGGCATTTACCCCTGCCTGATCTTCGTGGGCGTGGGCGCTATGACCGATTTTGGTCCCCTGATTGCCAACCCCAAGAGCCTGCTTCTGGGCGCTGCCGCCCAGGTTGGCATTTTCCTTACCTTTATCGGCGCCAACCTGCTGGGCTTTACCGGCCCCCAGTCCGCCTCTATCGGCATCATCGGCGGCGCGGACGGCCCCACCGCCATCTATACCACGGCTGCCCTGGCGCCTGAACTGCTGGGCCCCATTGCCGTGGCGGCCTATTCGTACATGGCTCTGGTCCCGGTCATCCAGCCCCCCATCATGAAGCTGCTGACCAGTAAGGAAGAGCGCAGGATCAAGATGAAGCAGCTTCGCCCGGTTTCCAAAACTGAGAAGATCCTGTTCCCCATCATCGTCACCATCTTTGTCTCCCTCATGCTGCCCTCAGCCGCTCCGCTGGTCGGCTGCCTGATGCTGGGCAACCTGATGCGTGAGTCCGGCGCTGTGGACCGTCTGAGCAAGACCGTTCAGAACGAACTGATGAACATTGTCACCATCTTCCTGGGCATCTCTGTGGGAGCTACCGCCACCGCGGCCAACTTCCTGAACCTCCAGACTCTGGAAATTCTGGTAATGGGCGTTTGCGCCTTTGCCCTGGGAACTGCCGGCGGCGTGCTGCTCGCTAAGCTGATGAATGTGTTCGCGAAGGAGAAGGTCAATCCTCTGATTGGCTCCGCCGGTGTTTCCGCCGTACCCATGGCGGCCCGTGTTTCCCAGGTGGTGGGGCAGAAGGAAGATCCTTCCAACTTCCTTCTGATGCACGCAATGGGTCCCAACGTGGCCGGCGTAATCGGTTCCGCTGTGGCGGCCGGCGTGCTGCTGTCCCTGTTTGGTTAAGCGACTGATCGTTTCTGTGATATTCACAGGGAAAGGAAATGGTCTACAATATGGCAAAAAATCCCCTTAAGATAATGGACACCATCCTGCGTGACGCGCACCAGTCTCAGGCTGCCACCCGCATGAAGATTGAGGATATGGTTCCCGTGCTTCCCTTGCTGGACAGCATCGGCTACTGGTCCCTGGAGTGCTGGGGCGGCGCCACGTTCGACGTGTGCATGCGCTTTTTGAATGAAGATCCGTGGGAGCGCCTGCGGACCCTGAAGAAGGGCCTGCCCAATACCAAGCTGCAGATGCTGCTGCGCGGCCAGAACATTCTGGGCTACCGGCACTATGCAGACGATGTGGTGGCAGCCTTCTGCAAGAAATCCATTGAGAACGGTATCGATGTAGTGCGCATTTTCGACGCACTGAATGACCCTCGGAACATGGAAGCCGCCATGAAGTATGTCAAGGAATACGGCGGACTGGTGGAAGCCGCCATCAGCTACACCAAGAGCCCTGTGCACAGCGAGGATTATTTCGTAAAGCTGGCTATGCAGCTGGAAAAAATGGGCGCCGACACCATCTGCATCAAGGACATGGCGAACCTGCTCCTGCCCTACGATGCGTATTCCCTGGTGAAGAAGCTCAAGGAGAATGTGGGCGTGCCGATTCATCTGCATACGCACAACACTACCGGTACGGGCGACATGACAAACCTTATGGCAGCTCAGGCGGGCGTTGACATTGTGGATACCGCCCTGTCCCCGCTGGCCAACGGCACCTCGCAGCCCGCGACAGAGGCCATGGTGGCCACCCTGCAGGGTACCAGCCGCGATACCGGCCTGGATATGGAGAAGCTTTCCGAAGCGGCCGCTCATTTCCGCGGTGTCGCCGAGAAGCTGGATATCAACCCCAAGGTCCTGAAGGTGGATGTAAACACCCTGTTGTATCAGGTGCCCGGCGGCATGCTGTCCAACCTGATCTCCCAGCTGAAGCAGGCCAATGCCGAGGATAAGTATTACGACGTGCTGGAAGAAGTGCCGCGTGTCCGCAAGGACTTCGGCTATCCGCCCCTGGTCACTCCTACCAGCCAGATTGTGGGTTCGCAGGCGGTACTGAACGTGCTGTCCGGCGACCGCTACAAGATGGTCACCAAGGAGTCCAAGGCACTGCTCCGCGGTGAGTACGGCCAGCTGCCCGGCGAGGTCAACGAGGAAGTGCGGAAGAAGGCCATCGGCAACGACGAGGTCATCACCTGCCGCCCCGCGGATCAGATCGAGCCTGAAATGGAGAAGCTCCGCGCTGAGTGCAAGGAAAAGGGTATCGGCAACTGCGAAGAGGATACTCTCAGCTATGCGTTGTTCCCTCAGGTTGCGCTCAAGTTCTTCGAGTGGAGGGATCATCCCCACCAGGAAGAGCCGGCGGCCCCTGTTGCCGCTGCTGCAGCACCTGCCGCAAAGGCAAGCGACAATTCCCCCCGTACCCTTGTGGTTGAGGATTTGACAAACGGAAATTTCTAAAGAATAGCAGTTTCAGAGACGGCGTCTTATTTGGACGCCGTCTCTTTTTTCCCAAAAGCTTTTGCTGGAGGCGCATCGGGAAAGGTGTTTTATAAACCCAATTTTAAGCCCAGAGAGAAGTACTGTTGACCAAAAGAAAAGACTGTGGTGTTAATCACTCTCTGGCTGTCGGGATGGTGCAGAACTTTTCATGCAGCGGCGGACATCAGCGATGACTTTCCGGCTGCGCCGTGTTATAATAACCGCAAAGTGGTTTTTACGGCAGAGGAGACAGAAAGCAGCTGGCTCCGTGTTTTGAAAAGGGAGAGAGGGTCATACAGGTGAGGAAAACAGTGTTTGAGCTGATCCGGGAGCATAAGGCAGCTGTGCAGGAAACTCCCTGCATTGTGGTGGATACGGAAACGGCAAAGAAAAATATTTGCCGGATGCAGGAGGCGGTATCGGCCTGCGGCTGCAAACTGCGCCCTCATATAAAAACCCACAAGATCCCCTATTTTGCCAGGCTTCAGCTGGCAGCAGGAGCGGAGGGAATCACCTGTGCCAAAGTCAGCGAAGCGGAGGTGATGGCGGCAGGCGGTGTGGAAGATATCTTCATCGCTTATCCCATGGTGGGGGAATTTCGTATCCACCGCGCTCTGGAGCTGCAAAAAAGGGTGAAACGGCTGATCCTGGCGGTTGACAGCCTGGAAGGAGCCGCCGCGCTGAGCAGGTCGGCCGGAGGAGCTGGTCTTACCTGCGAAGTGCGTCTGGAGGTGGATACAGGTGCCAGGCGCACCGGCGTAACCCGCGGGCATGTTCTGGAGCTGGCGGGGCAGATTGCCGCCCTGCCGCATTTGAATTTGACAGGCATTTACACGTTTAAAAGCCTGGTGCTCCATGGGTGTCCCACGGAAGATAATGAGGCTGCTGCCGTCGAGGAAGCGGAATTGATGAGCGGTTTGGCTGCCGGCCTGCGGGCCCGGGGTCTGCCAATCCGGGAGGTGAGCGCCGGTTCCACCCCTACAGGCCTTCAAGTGGCCAGGACCGGTCTGGTTACAGAGGTACGCCCCGGTACCTATATCTTTGGGGACTGGATGCTCACAAAAGAGAACTGTGCAGCAGTGGAGGATATTGCCGTCCGCCTGTATGCAATGGTGGTGAGCACTCCCGCGCCGGATTATGCGGTGCTCGACGGCGGTACGAAGACCTTTCCCATGGATATTCCTCTGGACACGCCGCCCTTCCTGTATCCCGGATATGCCATTCCCATCGGCGGGGACGGCAAACCCGATGAAAACCTGCAGCTTCGCCGCATGAACGAGGAGCATGGGATTCTCACCGCAAAAAACGGAAGAACAGGCCTCAGGGTGGGGCAGGTTTTGGAGCTGATTCCCATTCATGTCTGTACAGCGGTCAACATGCAGAACAGCGTATTTGTCTTTGAGGACGGCGCACTGCGCAGAATGCCGGTGGAGGCGAGGGGAATGCTGGTATGATACAGGTGAAAAATGCCGTCATCTGCGACGGCACAGGGAAAGAGCCGTTTTCCGGGGAGCTGCTGATCGATGGGGAAAAGCTTGCGGAGGTATCTCCCATTCCCTTTGGGGAGCTGGATGCAGAGGTCCTGGACGCCCGGGGGATGGCGGTGACTCCGGGGTTTATCGACGCCCACCGCCATTGTGATCTTGCGGCACTTTATGACCCGGAGTTCGGCAGGCTGGAGCTTGCCCAGGGCATCACCACTGCTGTGATGGGAAACTGCGGGCTGGCTCCTGCACCATGTACGGAGGAGTACAGGGACCGGCTCTATGATTTTTTGGAGCCCTGTCTGGGCACAGCTCCCAAAAACAGTTTTTTCCCTCTGGTTTCGGAGTTTTTCCGGGCACTGGAGACAAGGCGGTATCCGCTGAACCTGGGAGTATTGGGGGCCACCGGGGCCATCACTGCAGCGTCAAAGGGATTCGGCAATGTCCCCTTTGACAAGAAATCCAGACACAGGGCGGAAATTTACGTGAAGGACGCCATGGAAGCAGGAGCGCTGGGGCTTTCCTGCGGTATCATGTACACGCCGGAATGTTTCAGCAAGACCGAGGATTTTGTCTTTTTGGCAAAAATATGCGGCGAGTACGGCGGCTATCTCACCAGTCATATCCGGGGCGAAGGGAATTCCCTGACAGAATCGGTAAAAGAGGTGCTGGAAATCGGGGAGCGGGCCGGTGTACCTGTGAACATCAGCCATCTCAAAGTCACGGGACTGAAAAATCACGGTTGGGGAATCGAGCGTGCTGTCGGGGTTTTGGAGGAGGCCCGCGGGAGAGGGCAGGACGTTACCGCGGATGCGTATCCCTATCCCGGTGGATCCACCACGATCCTTTCCCTGATTCCCCCCACCGTTATGGAACGGGCCAAAGGGGAGGCGGCCGCCTATCTGGGTACGCAGGAGGGCATCCATGACTTGGCACAGGAGATCGGCAAGGAATTTTCCAGCTGGGATAATATGGTATCCTCCATCGGCTGGGAACGTATCGTCATCGGTTCTGTGGTCCGGGAAGAGGACCGTATTTATGCGGGACTGAACTTTACTGCGGCTGCGGCGCTGTCCGGAAGTACGGAGACGGAGCTGTTCTGCCGGCTGGTGCATGAGAATTCCGGCAAGATAGGGGTCATCCTCATGAGCATGGTCCAGGCAGATGTGGACCGGGTGCTTTGCCTGCCCTATGTCAGCCTCATCTCCGACGCTCTCTATGGGGGCGGCGGTATGCCCCACCCTCGTCTGTACGGCGCTTTTCCTAAGTTCCTGCGGGAATATGCGGGCGAAAAGAGCGCGCTTTCCTTTGCAGAAGCGGTCCGAAAGATGACGGGCATGCCTGCCCGGCGGCTGGGCCTCAGGGATCGGGGAACTCTGGAGCCAGGGAATTATGCGGATTTGCTGGTGTTTGATCCTGCGAAATTTACGGACCGGGCCACCTGGCAGAACCCCAGGCAGGAGGCAGAGGGCCTGGAGTATGTCCTTGTCAACGGAAAACCGCCGCAGGAACGTGGCGGAAAAATAGTAAAAAAATAGGCCTTTGCCTGTTTTGAATCTATGATAGAAAGGAACGATAAGTATGGGCAGAATAGAAGAAAAATTGAAGGAGATAGGTCTGGCCCTTCCAACCCCGCCGGCGAAGGGCGGGGTATATGCGCCGGCCAAATGTTTTGGGGACAACCTGGTTTACATTTCGGGCTGCGGTCCCTCTACCGACGGTACACCCATTACCGGAAAGCTGGGGGAAGCGGTGACGGAAGAACAGGGCTACCTTTATGCCAGAAATTCCATGCTCAATGTTCTGGCCGTTCTCAAGCGTGAAATAGGGGATCTGGACCGGGTAAAAAGCGCGGTAAAGGTCACCTGTTTTGTGGCCTCCGCGCCTGAGTTCTACAATCAGCCCCAGGTGGCCAACGGCGGAACACAGCTGTTGATCGACCTGTTTGGCCAGGAGGTCGGAGCCCCTACACGCTCCGCCATCGGGCTGAGCGTGCTTCCCGGCAACATGCCGGTTGAGACGGAAGCGATTTTTGAGGTGGAATAAGGTTCCAGTTGTTTCCTTCCAATAGAAGCTGAAAAGCGGAGGGTAAAAGGAGAATTCCCTGTAATCCGCGCCTCGTTTTAGCCGGAGTTTCACGGTGAATTTCTTTTTGCCAATTTCCTAGGAAATGGCGGAAAGAGTTTGATGCCAGAAATAGCGCCGCAAAATGAAAACGGGAGAAGAGAAGCCCATGCTTCTCTTCTCCCAGTTTGTGTCAAGAATGCAAATGCCGGGCAGGCCTTTGCACATACACTGTCATTCCTTCAGCTCGTAATCGATGCTGGCACGGCCGTCGGGTTCCCGCAGGGTCTTGACAAAATTGCCGAAGGCCACATGACTGGGATGCTTCTGATAACGGAGCATCTCTTCCATGCTGCGGAAGGTAGAGACAAGGATATAATCGTAGTTTGTATCCGCAGAACCAGGCGCGCCGAGGAAGACCTCCATGCTGACAATCTCGGGGATTTCCTCCCGGAGGGCCAGCATACGCCGTTTGGCTTCGGCCAGGTTTTCGGCTTTGGAACGCCCTTCGGCAAACTCTTTGAATTTGAACATGACAATATGGCGGATCATAAACAAAACCTCCTGTTAGCAGCGAATTGACGAATTTCATGACAGTATAAAAATTATCGCATAAAATGGCAAAATCCGCAACTAAATATCATTCGGCCCGAGAGTACAGACCGAGAGGAGGATGGACAGCTCTGGGAAAGGAAGCGCAGAAATGGAGAAAAGCCAGATAGCGCGCCAGACCTTCCGAATGTGGATTTAACAATTGTCCAGATACGTTTTTAAAGCTTTGCCGATAAACCGGGCTGCTCCGGAACCGTATTTTCTGTCAGCTGTCTCCTGAAAGGATGGATTCGAAAGATAGGCGTCTGCCAAAAAAGACCAGTAGTGCCTGTCTGTGCTGCCGGGACCGCCTGTGTTCTCAGTAAAGACGATCAACTTCTTCAGTTTTTCCTGCACCTCTGGGGAAGCGGCGTTCAAGGTCAGGTCTTCCGTGAGCTGTCTGGTGAGAGCGTCGGTTTGGTCCGCCAGTTCCTTTGCCTCCTCCTGTGAGACGGACGGGCCATTCTCCAGAAATGCCTGGGTGTGTTCCTTCATGGCCTCTGCATATTTTTCCAGGCTGCCATATTCCTGAACCGCTTTTTCCACGAGCTGTTCTCCCTGGGCTTTCAGTTCTGAAAGGAGGGCATTATAATTCTCTATGCTCCCCAATTGATCAATGATATTTTCTGTATGCGTTTTTTTGAAATTTTCCAGCATGGTAAAATAGACGTTTTCATCGAAATCTTTAAATTCCATACATTTTTCTCCTTTAATCAGCCGATCCAGCAGTTCCAACAGGGCATTTAACCGGTCACGCTTGATGCGGAGCAGTTCCCGTTGTTTCCGGTAAACAGCTGTGGAATCAAACTGGGGGGCTTCCAGTATCGCTTTGATTTCCTTAAGAGTAAAATCAAGTTCTTTAAAAAATAAAATCTGCTGCAGCTCCTCCAAGGAGGATTCCTCATATAGCCTGTATCCGGCCTCAGTTGTTGCTGCCGGTTTAAACAGGCCGATCCTGTCATAGAACTGCAGTGTCCGCACACTGACTCCCGTCAGCTGGGAAACCTGTTTTACGGTCATCATAGCTGCTTCACCTTCTGTTCTTTATCGTGGAGTTCTGAAAGGCAGTCTCTGCCGGCAAGAGGCGCCTTTCTGTTCCCAATCCTTACTTTACACTATTACCATAGGTAAGAGTCAACAGCTTTTTTTAATTTATTCAAAATAGAGAAAACACGTTCCAAAGAGCAGTTATGTTTTGAGCCAGCCCGAGTTTTCTGCGTTTCCGGCGGCTGTCTGCCCAGGCTGTATGGAGGGCTGTGAAAGGCTGTTGAAAAAATTCCGGTTATAAAGGACGGCCTGACTTTCCGGTTTCAAACGCCCGGCCCGTTCGTTATATTCCTTGGCAAGGGCAAGGTTTCCCAGCCGGTAATGACAGACACATAACTGCAAATCGGGGATATATCCATAACAGTCAGGGATGACGAAGCCTCCGGAAGCATCGCGGCGCTTACAGGTGAGCGCCAGCTCATACCAAAAGGACGCAGTTGTAAAATCTTCCTGCCTGAAAAAGTACAGGCCGATATCACAGCAGAGTTCCGCTCTCGGAGGACCAAACTGAAGACTCTGCAGTAGGGCGAGAAGTGATTCCTTCGGCTTTCCTAGGCGGTCAAGGCATTGGGAAAGCGTTCGACAGGCCTCGATCTCATTTTCCACCCAGCCCTGCCCTGCGTTCAGATAGCTTCGCAGGATGTCCGCAGCTTTTTCATCCTTCCCATGGTAGGTGAGTTCCCGGGCATAGTAGAATTGTTCCCTGGGGGAAAGTCTGGCGCCTTCAGAGAGCAGCTTTTCAAAAATACGCAGGTTGCGGTCCGGATCGCCGGGTTTCAGTTTTCTGTGGGTTACGGCAGCCTCACAGTACAGCACGACGCCTGCCGGAGCAATGGTTTCATGTATGGCGCCCTGGAACCGCAGGCCGGACAGACGGCGGATCAGACGCTCCCGGTAATAGGTAAAGGTTGGATTCCCAGCCTCGTCAAAGGCGGTGTGATAACGCAGCATCACCACATCGGTGTCCGTTGTAAGGGAGGCTTTCAGGGATAACAGGCTGTTCAAATCCTCCGGTTCGAGGATATCGTCCGCATCCAGCCAGAGACAGAAATCCTGTGTGGCTTTGGAAAAAGAAAAGTTGCGGGCAGCGGAAAAGTCGTCGGTCCAGGCAAAATCATAGACGGAATCGGTATATTGACGGGCGACTTCCTTTGTGTGGTCTGTGCTTCCGGTGTCGACAATGACAATCTCATCCGCCAGAGACTGCGCAGAATTCAGGCAGCGGGCAAGCACCTCCTCTTCATTTCTGACGATCATGCACAAGCTGATAGTGGTCAAGGCCATCTTCCTTTCCAAATAGGCTGAAGCGCAATACGAAAAGAGGGCGCAGCAAGATGTCAATTTTGCGGCGCCCTCCTGTTGGGAGGATCAATACGTCTTGCGACAATGCTATATTACGTTTCCTCTGGTTTTATCATTCCTGGGTCAGGAAGTTTAGGCGTCACCCAGACGCTGTACGGTCAGGCCCAATTCCTGGAAGTTAAAACCTGCCTGATCCACCACTACGGTTACCGAAGAGGAAGAGTCCACTTGGAAAGGGACACTGAAGGATAGGGTTGCCAACTCGGTGGATGAGGTGAAGGTGTGCCTTGCAGAGCCTCCGGTGACGGGCACGCCGTCCCGGTAAAGCTGCACCAGCACGGTGGCTGGAATCGTGGTTCCGGTTTCTGGGCCGGCAGTTCCCTGGAAGGTAGCTTGGTAGATGCCGGGTTGGGTGATCTGCACGTCGGGAGAACCCGCAGTATGGGTAATGGAGTATCCTGAAACCAGCGGATTATCGGTAAATACCAGGGCGCCTCCAGCGGAACTGGGCTGCGTAGAAGCATCCACGGTTGCCAGCACTTCAGGAGCGCCTCCTCCCGGTTCGCCGCGAGGAATCACAAAATCGAACACTGCGTTTTCTTCGGTTCCAGAATTGATGACCTGAGCTTCCGTACCGGGATCTCCAGTAATGACAGAACCAATACTGATAGTGGCCGCTGCACCGGTGGGTCCGGTAGGTCCGTCTGCGCCGGTGGGTCCCGTCGGCCCTTCTGGCCCTTCAATTCCCTGTGGGCCGGTGGGACCCTCGGCGCCAGTTGCACCCCTGGGAATCGTAAAGTCCAGTACAGCTTCGTTTTCGTCGCCATTGTCTGTGACAGTGGCGGGCTGTCCGGGTTCTGCGGTAGTAGTGGTGTTGATCCGGACACTCCGGCCGGTAGCTCCTGTTGGTCCGGCAGTTCCCGCAGGGCCGGTCGGACCGGTAGCTCCCGCAGGGCCAGTGGCGCCCCTGGGAATATAGAAATTCAGTTCTCCCGTGGTATCGTCACCGGTGTCGGTGACCATGGCGTTTTGGCCGGGGTCAAGAGTTGTGGTAGTCCCAACGCGAACGCTGCGACCGGTTGGTCCTGTAGCCCCGGTTGGTCCTGTGGCTCCTGCAGCGCCGGTAGGACCGGTGGGGCCGGTTGGTCCGGCGGCACCTGTAGGGCCTGTGGCTCCTGTAGGACCAGTGGCGCCATTGGTTCCGGGGAGTCCCTGTACTCCCTGCGCTCCGGTGGGACCTATTGTTCCCTGCGGACCTTGAGGGCCCTGAAGTCCCTGAATTCCCTGGGGGCCGGTAGGTCCAGGCAGACCTGTAGCGCCGGTAGGTCCGGGAGGGCCTTGAATCCCTTGAACGCCCTGAATCCCCTGTGGTCCGGTTGGCCCCATAGGGCCTGTTGGTCCGGTGTTGCCCTGGGGGCCTTGAGGTCCGGGGACGGGACAGCATGGGGGACAGGGAGGCGGACAAGGCGGCGGAGGACAGGGAGAGGGGTGGCATGGCCGGGGACAGGAATCAAAGCACCCGTCTGACGGTCTGTAAATATTCATATAAAAAGATCTCCTTCATGTCCGATTGTTTTTTGGAAGGCTAAGAAAGCATTCCATTCATTAGGGTATGCGGACAGGCAGGAAATTGTGTGCTGCGATGAAATAGCCGGAGATGGGGCGCATGGAACGAATGGTTTCCCTTTTGCGAAACAGGTGATAAAATAAAGAATATAGAGAAGTTTGGGGGAATTGGAATGAAGAAAGCTCTGATCCTGGATGGATACGGAACGCTGTTTTTCACAGGCACGGGTTCGGTGGATGCTGCGGGGAAGGTTTTGGCCAAACGGGGGCGCTTCGACCTGGATGCGAAAGAATTCTATGCCCGGTGGAAGCAGATTCACCGGCAGCATTTGGAAGCTCCCGGCGCCTTTTTGACGGAGGAGGTCCTTTATCACAGGGACCTGAGAGAACTGTATGCCGAATATGCCATAGAGGGAGATCCGGATGAGGATGTACAGATCATGCTGGATATTCTGGGGAATAGGACGGCCTATCCGGAAGTGAAGGAGGTCTTGGAAAAGCTCTCACATCGGATGACGCTCTGCATCGGCTCTACATCGGACACGGCTCCTCTGCTGCAGGATCTGGAGAGAAGCGGGCTGCCTGTCAGCAGGGTGTTTACTTCAGAAGGACTTCGGGTCTATAAACCCCATCGCAGTTTTTACCGGAGTATCCTGAAGCAGCTGGGGCTTGAGGCGTCACAAACACTATTTGTGGGGGACTCTCTGCGGGACGATGTGTTTGGGCCGCAGAGAGTGGGAATGCAGGCCTGCTGGGTGAACCGGAAAGGAGAACAGGCGGAGGATGTGACGCCCGATTTTGAAATACGGGACCTGCGGGGGCTGCCGGAGCTAGTAGATGCCCTGCTGTAACCTGCTGAGGCGAAAAAACTGCCGGAAACACGGTCTGGCTGTTGCCATTCCGGTTTCCGGCAGTTTTTATGGAAAATAAGGCGGTCAGGCCTTCAAGTATTCCTCCAGGCACAGGCCCTGCGTCATGATCTCCTGCGCAGCTTCTTTTCCAACATAGCGGTAATGCCAGGGCTCATAGCTTACGCCAGTGAGGTCAGTCTTGTCTTTCGGATAGCGGAGGATAAAACCATATTCCGTGCAGTGTTCCATCAGCCACTGCTGTTCCGCGGTATTTTCCTGTTCTTCCACCAAAAGCTGGTAATTTTCTGACACAATATCCGCGGCCAACCCCAGTTCGTGCTCGCTGGTGCCGGGCTGAGCCACATAACGGGAGGCCTCCTCCACGGCGTCCTCCTGGGCGATTCCCTCGTCCAGACAGCGTTCCACCCGGTTGTCAAAAAGAGTCTGCTGCAGTTCCCGGGAACGGAAGCCGGAGCATACCACCGGGGACAGGCCCTCTTCACGCATCCTGTCCAGCATGGCCTGCAAAGAGCCGGATGCCCTGCTGTCGAACTGCTCTCCATTGCCGTCAATCGGAGAAAGTTCGGGAGAGTAGTTTTCGGGCAGGGGGTGCCTGGAATTGACCAGGGTCAGGTTCCACTCCTCCTCTTGGGGAAAATCTCCTGTCTGTGACGAATCCCGGATGTCCGGCTCCCAGCTTTCCACAAAATACGCCGAAGCCTGGGGCATGGCAAAGGCAATCAAAACCACTGCAAGGCAGCCCAGTATGCACAAACATGGAATGAGCAGTAAGCGGGAGTGCGGCGGCCTCCGTCTGGGGTTCCGGTATTCAAATTTTCGAGACATTCGGGATCCTCTCCTTTATCGAAAAGTGACGTTATCTTCAGGATACAGGGCCTGTGTATCTGAATACGAGCCAACTTGCATCAAAGTTACATAATTTGGGGTTTTTCCAAAGATAATATCAGACAAACAGGTTTTAAAGAAGGAGGCTGATACAAGAACCGAGGATTGCCCTGCGGCCGTCTAGAAAAGGATAATCCTCATATCTGTGACGCCGTCTCCATACAGAGCATAGCGGATTTTTTTATCTTTGGAGGAAAATTCTAAAGGGCTGCTGGACGAGGCGGCGTTCAGCTGACAATCTATTCCCAGGTATTCTCCAAAACCTTTTGCTGTGTTTTCCCATAGGGGAAGGAGATACGGGGCGTCTTCGTCGGAGTCGATGGAAATGGAGGAATCATAGGGCAGCGTAAAGGAATACTCCAGTATCCTGCCGGTTTCCGCATCCAGGCTCAAGGACAGGTAATGGTCGCTGGCCCCTTCCGGGGCGGCAAGAGAAAGATTCCAAATACTGACAGACTGGGAAAGGTCCTCTGTGTCGGTGTAGACCACGAGGGTGAGCTGGGTGGCAGCGGAGAGGGAGAAGTCATATTCTGCGGGGAAAGCCCCGCATTTTATCATCAGTTCCAGCTCCGGTTTGGCGGATTCCCAAACGGCTGCGGCCTCATCCTTAGAAAGCTCCCTTGCGCTGGTGATCATCCGGGAACTCTCCTGCCTCATCCGACAGATCAGGGCCAGTTTTTCTTTCAGGGAAAGGGCGGCGTCCGGTTCCAGTGTAACAGGGACAGCGCTCTCCAGGTGGACGCCGGGCAGGCTGAACTGATCCCGGACGCGGGAAAGAGCAGGCGGCAGCAAAGCGGCGGTAGCCACAGCAATCAGGGAAAGGAATACCGTGAGAAAATGTTTCCAGCGGCTTATTGTGACAGTTGGTCTGCCTGTTTTGGGCGGGGCCTGCCGAAACCGTTCAGCTTTCAAACCGATTCACCTCTTTCAGATGCACGGCGGCCAGGGTGCCCTTGCCGGGCGTGCTTTCAAAGGTAAGCTCGCCGCCGTGAAGCAGAACGATGCTTCTGCACAGGGAAAGGCCCAAACCGGCGCCGCCCTGGGCCCGGGCTCGGGATTTGTCAACCATATAGAAGGGTTCCGTGATTTTGTTCAGATCCTCGGCAGGGATGCCTTTGCCGTTGTCTTGAACGGCTATGGTGTAGCTGTCCTCCGGCCCCCAGTGTCCCAGCAGCGTTACAGCGCCATTCTGTCCCAGGGATTTTCTGGCGTTATCCAGAAGGTTGATGCAGACAGTCTGCATCAAATCCGGCTCCAGCGGTAATTCCGCTTCCTCACAGACGACAGAAAACCGTGCGCCCGCGATTTCCATAGACGGGCGCACTGCGGCTTCCACCCGTGAAAAGAGCTGAGAGGCGAGGATTCGCCGCAGAGGAAACTCCTGCTTTTGCAGGACAATGAGCTCCATCAGCTTCATAGAAAGGGCCTCCAAACGCCTGCCCTCTTCAAAGATATAGTTCGCACAGAGTACGGTGTCTTTTTCGCCCAGGCTTCTGGAACGGAGAAGATCGGCATAGCCGATCATGGAGGTGAGGGGCGTTTTCAGTTCATGGGCAAAGCTGGCGGTAAATTCCTCTCGTCTTCGCGCTTCCTCCTTCAACTCCTGCACGTTTTGTTCCAGCTGGGAAGCCATTGCATTGAAATCTTCAGCCAGACCGCCCAGCTCGTCTTTTGACCGTACTTCCGCCCGTCGAGAGAGATCCCCCTGCGCCAATTTTCTGGTAGCGGCGGAAAGGATCTCCACAGGCCTGGTGAGACGGTGGGAGAGAAAAAAGCTGAGTACGGCGCATATGGCGGCCAGCGCGAGGGTGAGCAGCAGAAAGGTGCGGTACAGGCTGTCCCTTGACTGGAACAGGTCTGACACTTCTCTCGTGTTTTCCAGATAATAGGTTTTTTCCCCCAGGATGAGGGGGCCGGCTATGTGCAGGGTATGGGAATGGCCTGAAGAAACCAGCACGTACCCCTGGGATTCCGGCGTGAGTCCGGCGATCAGCCCGGAGGAGGGGGTGGGAAGCTGGCTGAATACGGGATTACCCTCTGCAGTGCAGAGCCGGAACGGAAGCGTGCCTCCGCTGATGCTGCCGGAGACCGACAGGGCGGCAGCGCGCAGCAGGGCGGAGGCGGGCGCACCGTCCGCCTCATATTGAGAGGCGGGAACACCCTTATAGGAATAGGTCTCCTGCAGCGTTTCCAGTTCCCGATGAAGAGAGCGGCGCAGCAGGCTGTTTTCCGTATAGGCAGCTTCCACCTCTTTGGAAAAAGAAGATCGAAACTGGGAGTCGATCAGTAAGAAGCTTCCCGCGCTGAAGGCAAACACGGCGGTGAACAGAGTGCTCAAAAATACCTTCCAAAAGAACTTCACCTCGGTTCTCTCTCCCTTCCGCCTTCCAAGCGGTAACCGATTTTGTAGACGGCAAAAAGCTTCCCCTCCCATTGAAGCTTTTTGCGAAGGCGCTGCACATGCAGGTCTACGGTGCGGCTGTCCCCGGAATATTCCCCGCCCCAGACCAGCTGATAGATGCGGTCCCGAAACAGGGCGATGCCGGGATTTCGCAGGAACAACAGCAGCAGTTCATACTCTTTGACGGTGAGCTTGACGGGAATCCCCGCTTTCCTTACCGTGCGGGACAGGGTATCCGCCTCCACGTCCTCAAAGCGCAGCAGCCGGGCCTCTTTCCCGTACCGCCGCAGCACGGTTTCCACCCGGGCCAGCAGTTCCAGAATTTCAAAGGGCTTTGTCAGGTAATCTTCTGCGCCCAGACGGAGCCCCTTTACCTTGTCGTTCACATCTGTTTTTGCCGTGAGAAAGATCACGGGAATTCCCAATGGGCGGATATAATCCATCAGTTCAAAGCCGTCGATGCCGGGCAGCATCACGTCCAGGAGCACCAGGTCAAACTGCCGTTCCTCCAGCAGGTCGGCGGCCTGTACGCCGTCTTCCGCACAGACACAGAGATACCCCGCGTCCTCCAGGCTCATCCGGATGAGATTCAGAATGGCAGGGCTGTCTTCCACAGCCAGTATTTTGTACACAGAACCGCCCCCCTTCTCTTTTCAGAAAAGAATACCTCAAAATTGCATCTGAATTGTATCCCAATGGGAAGTAAACGATCTTTTTCAAAAAACGCAGCCCTTCCGCAGGGGGAAGAGCCGCGTGAGAAAGCGCTGTGGGATACCTTGTCCTGAATCGTCAGCTGATTCGGAAATCTTCAGCTGCCATCCGGCAAAATCCAGGATAAAACAGGGTTCCTCCCTGCCTGTCTAGCAACGGGTGAGCATAATGTCCAAAATTTCCCGGTCGGTCTCCCGCATGCCCTCCTTGGCCAGCAGTCCGACATTTTGGATGGTCCGTTCCACGCCTTTTGAGACAATGCCGTCCCCGGCCCTGAACTGCTGGCCCTCCCGGTACATGTGGTAGCCCAGGATACCGGCATCCACAGCGGAGGCGATTTTGGCTGCGCAGGAGGCCTTGGCTCCGTCGCAGACAATCCCGGAGACAATGGCAAGTGCGTTGACCAGGGTATGGGAAATCTCCCGATATCCGCCGCCGTAAAGATAGGCGATGGCTGCGCCGCTGCCGCATCCGGCGCTCACTGCACCGCAGTAGGCGGAAAGCCTGCCGATTTCCGATTTCAGATGGATGGTGAGCAGGTTGGAAAGCGCTAGGGCCCGGTAAAGCTTTTCTCTGGAGACCCCCAGCTCTTTTGCGTATTCGATGACGGGCAGAGAAGCTGTCATCCCCTGGTTTCCACTTCCGGAAACGATGACCACCGGCAGGCTGCAGCCGTTCATGCGGGCGTCGGATCCTGCCGCCGCCATGGCCTTGGCCCGTATTTTGACATCATCTCCATAGGCGGCAAGCAGCACTTGCCCGATATTGGCGCCCCAATTTCCCCTGAGGCCTTCCTCCGCAATGCGGGTATTGTAGGAAATCTGCCGGGAAATGGGTTCCTCTATCTCCCCTAGCGGCACGGTGTCGGAAAATTCCAGAATTCCCTCCACGCTGAGAACGGATTTATCGGTGAGCCCTTCCTCCCGGGACACACGGGCGTCCACCTGCCGGAGGGCCGTGCCGTTTTTCTCAATCAGCACGATATTGGTGTGGTAATTGACAATGCGCACGGTTGCCCTGTCCGTCCCGGAAAAGGCGGTGAGAAGAATGTCGAAAAGGAAGGGGGAACGGGAGAGTTTCACCTCGATGGGAGTGTGCAGGAGGTAATCCCGGATCCTCTCCTGCTGCTCCGGCGTCACGGAGGAGATCACTTCTAGCTGTTTTTGGGCGTCGCCGGCCGCCATCCCGGCTGCCGCTGCGGCGGGGATGCCCCGCAGGCCGCCTGTGTTGGGCACAGTGACGCTCTTGACGTTCTTGATGATGTTGCCGCTGACTTCCAGGGCGATGCGTTCGGCAGGACAACCCAGAGTTTCCCGGGCGACGGCCGCTGCATAGGCAATGGAAATGGGCTCGGTACAGCCCATTGCAGGCACCAGCTCTTCTATTAAAATTCTGCTGTAATTCCGGATCATTTTCTCATCCATTTCAGTTGCTCTCCCCCCTGCCTTACGGCAGTAATTCCAGCAGTCCGGAAATCCGGCGGATGCTGGGGATATTGTCACAGAACTCCGCTTCCGGTTTGGCGCGGATCAGGACGGGCTGGATACCCAGCTCACGGGCGCCTTGCAGGTTCTCCACACCGTCGTCCACGAACACGGTCTCTTCCGGAGGCAGGCCCATTTTTTCCAGGGCGTCCCGGTACATGCGGGGGTCGGGCTTATAGGTTCCCAGGGTATAGCTGTAGGTGACACAGGAAAAATAGGAGAGGATTCCAAAATTTTCCAGAACAGGCACAATGGAGGGCCAGGTGTCGGAAATGACGCCCAGCCGGTATTTTCCGGAAAGGGCTTCCAGCGTGTCTATGGTATCGGGAAACAGCCGGTAGTTGTCTCTGATGGTATGGACTTTATCTTCTGTCACCTTTTCCAAATCCGTTTGAGTCAGCCCCAGTTCTGGCAGCGCTTTGGCCAGCAGGGCATAATACTCGTAAAACTGCCGGTATTCCTCGTCTGTGGAGGACATCAGGTGGTTGCGGTTTAAAAGCTCCATTCCCTCTTCCCGGGCCGCATCCACACGTTCCCGGGGCAGGGCGCTGAGCTTGTCCCGTGGAAAGTATTTCCGGGCAAAGCCGGAAAACATCCAATCTCCCGAAGGCGGATATAGCAGGGTCCAGCCCAAATCAAAAAAAATTCCGCGCACAGGCGGCCGCAGCTGCATAGAAACAACCTCCTTTCATGAGGGACAGAAATCCCCGCGTACATTGTCGCACGCGGGGAAGCCTTTTGTCAACCTGAGAGAAGCGGTCAATTTTATTGGAATTGGGAATTGTAGAGCCCGGCATAGAAGCCCTGGCGCGCCATCAGCTCCTCGTGTTTTCCCTGCTCCACGATATCCCCGTCCCGAACCACCAGAATGGTATCCGCGTTCTGAATGGTGGAGAGCCGGTGGGCGATCACAAAGCAGGTCTTATCCTGCATCAGGGTGCGCATGGCCGCCTGAATCTGAATTTCCGTACGGGTATCCACATTGGAGGTGGCCTCGTCCAGAATCAGCATTTTTGCATCCAGCAGCATGGCCCGGGCAATGGTCAAAAGCTGCTTCTGCCCCTGGGACAGGTTCATGCCATTGTCGTCCAGCAGGGTGTCGTATCCCTTGGGCAGGCTCATAATGTACCGGTGGATGCGGGCGGCCTTGGCGGCTGCCTCCACATCCTCCCGCCGGGCATTCTTTTTGCCGTAGGCCAGGTTTTCAAAAATGGTGCCGCTGAATAGCCAGGTGTCCTGCAGGACCATGGCATAGGCCAGCCGCAGGCTCTTTCTGGTGACGGACTGAATGCCGTTTCCGTCCAGCCGGATTTCTCCGGACTGAGGGTCGTAGAAGCGCATCAGCAGGTTGATGAGGGTGGTTTTCCCCGCGCCTGTCGGGCCCACGATAGCTACCAGGCTGCCGGGAGAGGCGTGCAGGCTCAGATCGTGGATGATGGTCTTTTGGGGCTCATAGCCAAAATGGATATGCTCCATCTCCACGTCTCCCACCACCTGGTCCAGCGCCTTGGCGTCCGGGGCGTCGGCAGGCTCGGGCTCCTCGTCGATCAGACGGAACACCCGCTCCGCAGCTGCACAGGCGGACTGCAGCTCGCTGATGATGTTGGCCATTTCATTGATCGGGCCGGAAAACTTTCTGGAATAGAGCACAAAGGAGGAAAGATTTCCAATGGTCAGACCGCCGAACAGGAACAACAGGGCCCCGAAAATGCTGATGAAGGCAAGGGACAGGTTGTTGATAAAATTGACGGAGGGGCCGGTCATACTGCCGTAATAGTCGGCGTTGTAGTAGGCGTCCACTGCCTCCTTGTTTTTCACGTCGAAGCGGGAAACCATGGTTTCTTCCTGATGATAGGCCTTGGTGGTCTTCTGACCGGAGATGATCTCCTCCACAAATCCGTTGAGCTCTCCCAGTTTGACGGAACGCTTGTGGAACAGGGGACGGACCTTTCGGGTCATGTACCGGGTGAACAGCACGGACATGGGAATGGTGATGGCAAACACCAGCACCAGCACGGGAGAGATGACCAGCATCATGGCAAGAGAACCCACCACGGTGATCACACTGGCGGCAATCTGCAGCAGGTCGTTGGAGAGAGAGGCGTTTACCGTGTCGATATCGTAGGAGATCCGGCTGACGATATCGCCGGTCTGGTGCTGGTCAAAATACCGTACAGGCAGCTCGGTGAGCCTGTCAAAGACCTCCTGCCGCATCCTGTAAATGATTTTCTGACTCAGCTGAATCATTAGGATGGAGAGGATGTAGGAGAGCAGGGAAGAAATTGCATAGAACAACACCATAAGCCCGCAGTAGAGAAATACTGTGGGAAAGTCCACACGGCCTTGTTCCAGGCCGATGGCGTCTATGGCCTTTCCGGAAAGCATGGGGCCGAGCAGGGCCAGAAAATTGCTGGATACGGTGAGCAATACGGCGGCAAAAGCCATCCATTTATGCTGGCAGATATACGTCCACAGGCGCAGAAGCACCTTTTTCCGGTCACGAGGCTTTTCAATGGGACCTCTGGGCATATGTCCGGGCATTCAGCTCACCTCCTTGCAGCATTCCGCTTCCACCGGAGTTCCGGGCCCTGTTTGCCCCGCTCCGCGCTCTCCCATTTGAGAACGGGAGATTTCCCGGTAAATCTCACAGGTTTTCAGCAGGTCCTCATGACTTCCATAGCCCAGCTCCCTGCCGTCCTCCAGCACTAGGATATGGTCGGAATGGAGAATAGAACTGATGCGCTGGGCGATGATGATGGTGGTCACGCCGCTGTACTCCTGCCGCAGGGCCTGGCGGAGCAGGGAGTCGGTCTTATAGTCCAGCGCGCTGGAGGAATCGTCGAGAATCAGGATTTCGGGGCGGCCTGCCAGGGCCCTTGCTACCAGCAGGCGCTGCTTCTGGCCGCCGCTGAGGTTGGTTCCCTTGGGAGTGAGCATGTGGGAGAAGCCGTCCGGCAGGGAGGAGATGAATTCCATGGCCTGCGCGCAGCGGGCAGCTTTTTCGATCTCCTCCCGAGGCAGATGCCTGCCGAAATCTATGTTTTTATAAATCGTATCGGCAAAAAGCACGTCGTTTTGAAATACTACGCCGAATTTCGTGTGTAACTCTTCTGTGGGAATGGAATCCAGTTTCCTGCCGGCTATCTGGATGACACCCCTGTCGGCGTCGTACAGGCGCATAAGCAGGGACATGAGGGTGGATTTTCCGCAGCCCGTGGCCCCAATGATGCCCAGGGTTTCCCCGCGCTTCAGGCGGAAGCTGATATCCTGCACATTATACTCCTTTTTCCGATAGGAAAAGGAGACATGGTCGAATTCCACATGGTAGGGCGTTTTTTCCTGTTCTGCAGGACTCACCTTCAGGTCAATGGGGGTATCCAATACCTCCGCGATACGGGCCGCAGAGGCGGACCCCCTGGAATACATGACAAACATGCGGGTGATGGACATCATGGCGTTGAGAATGATGGTAAAATAGCTGAGAAACGCGATGATTTTTCCAGCCTGGGTGAGGCCGGAATTGACACGGAACGCACCGACGATGATGACGGCAGTGAGTCCCCCGTTCAAAAACAGGTTCATCAGAGGGTTTGACAGGGCCATGGTCATCCCCGCCTTCTTTTCCCTGCGCACCACCTCCGCATTGACGCCTGCAAAGCGTTCCTTTTCGTATTCAGTTTTGGAGAGGGCTTTGATTACCCGAATGCCGGAGATGTTTTCGCGCACGGTGCGCACCATGGAATCCACGCCCCTCTGAAGGTCCACATACAGGGGAATGCCTTTGCGGGAAATGGTGAACACCGCAAACCCGATGAAGGGCAGGGTGCACACCAGAACCAAGGTGAGAACAGGATCCAGGGTGAGGGTGATCAAAATGCCGCCCAGAAGCAGAATGGGGGCGCGGATGCCCAGCCGCTGCATCATGCCGATCATCTGGTGAATGTTGTAGGTATCGCTGGTCAGCCGGGATTCCAGCGAGGGGATGCTGTACTCGTCGATCTGGGAACAGGAGAGATAGGAAATCTTGGAGAAGAGGTCATGCCGCAGTGATTCCGTGGTGTGCTGAGCCACCCAGGAGGCCATCCGGTTTGCCAGAATATTGGTGACCACCGCGACGACGGACGCCAGAACCATGGCGGCTCCCCAGAGGGCGATTAAGCCAACGTCCCGTTTCGGCACGACCTCGTCGATCATGTAGGAGAGAATCCAGGGCAGAAGCAGATCCATGAGGGAGCCGGCAAATTTGATGGAGACTCCCAGCGTCATGCGGGGCAAATAGGGCTTGAGATAGTAAAATACCTTCTTCATATACAATCCCCTTCCAAAATGCAGCCTCTGCTCCGCGCCCTGCCGGCTCGGAATACTGTGTTGACGCCGCCTGGCCGCCTTTCTCCAAAGCGGTGCGGCAGTCCTTGAGAGACTGCTTCCTTCCATGGATTAGGATACCACAAATTAGTTGACGATGCAACTATCAGGCGTTGATTTCTGGTTGAAATTTCAGTCTTCCGCCTGGATAGAAGAAAAAGAGGACCCATGTGCCGGGACAATGAAAAAGCCTCTCCTGATACCCGTTTGGGCGGAGAGGCTTCTGAAACGGCACGGACTCAGGACAACGTACGGAGATACCGAATCGAACTGCCGGCAAATTCCAGAAAATCACCCTTTACAGAGCCTTCCAGAGAAAGGGAACCCTCGTAGCCGGCCTCTTGCAGCGCACGGAAGAAAGAGGCATAGTCCTCCCCGTCCCCGGGCTGGGGGAAGAGCCTTCCGTTTTTGGCGCTGGCGATATGGGCATGGGCCAGCAGGCCCCAATAACCGGCAAGGGAGGCGCGGGGCTCCCGTTCCAGGTCGAAATGATACAAGTCCACCAGCAGACGAATGCTAGTTTTGTCCACCTCCCGGACCAGCCGGGCTGATTCCGAGCAGGTATTGAGAATGTTGCATTCTCCCCGGTTCAACGGCTCGATGCAGCAGACGATGTCCCGGCTTTCCGCAGCGGGAGCGATCAGCTGGGAACAGAGACTGCGAAGCTGTTCCCAGGTCTTTTCCCGGGAATAGCCCTCCGGCACGGCCCGCGCTTTTCCGCTGCCGAACACGATGGTGTGAATGCCCAGCAGGGCGGCTTTGTCCAAAACATCTGAGAGGTAATCCGCCGTCTTTTCCCTGTCCACCGCTTCTCCCACCAGAGGCAGGCCGCCGGGAAACAGGAGGTTGCCTGCAAGACAGGAGAGTCCAGAGGCCTTCAGTGCGTCTGCTCGCTGAAGAATTTCCTCCCGGGAATGTCCGTTTAGTTCAGAAATCCCGATCTCCACATAGTCGGCTCCAGCCTGAGACAGGGAAAAAATCCGGTCGTCGAAAAGAGACATGCAGCAACCGATTTTCATAAGCTTCCTCACTTCCATTTTGAAGTTTACTATCATGCTTTTTGGAATAACGGTGAGTTTTTCCGGGGATGGGAGGGGCGGCCTCCGATCAGCCATCGGGAGAGTCCTACAGCTTATACTGCAGCAGCATCTCCTTATCTGCTTTCCCCACCCGGAAAGATTCCCGTATTTTTTGGATGCTCTTGTTCTGGGTGAATGGGGGCAGCACCCTCTCCTGAAGCAGGGGAAGGGTCTCGGCCGGAAACTTCACATAGCAGACGGAAACTGCCCAGGCCACCGCCATCTGGACGTAGTAGGCCTCTGAACGGACGCCTTTGAGCAGGGAGAGGCCCTCTGGCAGGTATTCTTTCGTCACATAATGATCCAGCAGCATGACGGCTGCGAAGCGTGCAAAAAATTCCCTGCTGTCGAGAAACAGCGGCCGGAGAAATTCCCACATCCGCTGTTTCTCCTCCTCGTTGGGGAACCGGAAAGTACTGCAGAAGGAATCGCAGACGGCCCAATTATCAATCAGGGGAAGAAAGGCGGAAACCAGTTCCAGACGGCGGGAAATCCCAGTTTTCATGCCGGCGATCACCAGGCCGCGCAGCAGAATCTCCTCATAGGAGCCGGTCCGGCTGACGGCCAGAAAGCCTTCAGCATCCCGCCGGATGACATCTTTAGCCATTTCCCGGAGTTTCGGCAGACGGACGCCGTACGCGGTTTCCGTACCGGGAATCAGGCTCTCATTAAATTTTTTGTAGGCTTCGTCTGCGCAGCGCCGGAATTCGGCCAGAAGCTCTTTATATTCTTCCGGTGAAAAGCTCATACGGTACCCGCGTTTTTGGTCAGGGTGCGGATCAGCACCAACAGGTTCGGAATGGACTGGGATTTGTCGAATTCCTCGCAGTTCTCCCGCATGGCCTGCAGCTTCTGCTTCTCCATCAGCAGGGAGGAAATCTGTTCCGCGAAATCGTCGCCCTTGTGCAGGCGTACACCCATATCATGGGTTTTGAGAAAATTGGCGTTGTCTTCCTCCTGCCCGGGGATCGCGTCGAACACTGCCAGCGGCAGGTTGCAGGCAAGGGCTTCAGAAACCGTGAGACCGCCGGGCTTTGTCACCAGCAGATCGGAGGCGTGCATGTATTTTTCCACCTCGTCGGTGAAATAGATCAGCCGGGTGGGCAGCCGTGCGCCGGAGGCAAGTTCCTTTTCAAAGGCCTCGTAAAGCTTCCGGTTGCGTCCAGTGATCACGATAATCTGCATTTTGACATTGGTTTCCGTCAGATCCCGGTAAAGCTTGATGATGTTGGAGACACCGAAGCTGCCTGCCATGAAGAGCAGTGTGGGCAGTTCAGGGTCGAAGTTCAGGTCCCGCAGGATCATGGAACGGTCCTCCCGGTCGAAAAACACGTCATGTACCGGGATGCCGAAGGGATAAATTTTTTCCTTGGGCACGCCGAAGGTCATCAGCTCCGGCACCATGTCGTCACTGGCCACCACATAGGCGTCCACATAGTCCGCAATCCAGGCCCGGTGTACGCCGTAGTCGGTGAGAATACAGATCAGGGGAGCAGTGACGGACCCATCCTCCTTGAGGTCTGAAACCATTTCCGTAGCAAAAGGATGGGTGGTGATGATCACATCCGGATGGTAAGCTTCAATGGCCGGCAGCAGCAGATTGCTGAACATGCCGCTGAGCTTTGGTACCAGGTCGGAAAAGAGATTCTGCTTGTTGGTCTGCTTATAGAGCCTGCCGAACAGGGCAGGTACTTTCTTTGCCATAAACAGATAGCTGTCGCACACCGTCTTGTCCAGAAACCGGCCAACCGCCTTGAGCGTATCCACAGATTTGACATCGTGGCCCGTGTTGTCCCGTATGTACCGCTCCACTGCGTTGGAGGCCCGCAAATGCCCACCGCCGGTGGCGGCTGTCAACAATAAAATTTTCATCAGTAAAAACCCCTTCTCAATTTGGATCCCCACGAAAGGGGGACTATTGCAATAATACCCTCGCACAGCGATATTTATTGTCGCAGAAAGCAGAAAAAAGCGTAACTTTTCTGTTCCCTCTGTACTCTTATAGAATAGTAGGAAAAAGAAAAGAAATAGACGATAAAATTCTTTCCTTTTTCCTACTATTTCAATGGAAATGTAAGGACGGGAAGGGTTTCACCGTCTTCTTTTCAATAACAAGGTTTTTCAGCCTGCTGAATTATGAACATATTGTAACATACCCCTCTTGAAAATGCCAGTTTTTTAATGGTTTTGAAACCTTTTCCATGCTTTACTTTTGCCTATAAAATAAGGTATAATAATAAAACGATTGGACTTTACGGCAAAGTGTGCAAATAGGCGGACTTTGCAAACGATATAACCTCAGAAAATATACAGCAGTCTTGAAAGGGGGGCTTTCCGTGAAAAGAAACCCAAATAAACTGAAAACAGCAGCATTGCTGGCATCCATACTGCTTCTCATAACTGGAGTTTCGGCCTGTTCGCCGAAGCCGGAGCCTGACAGTCAGATCTCTTCCCAGGCGGAAGATCCCACGGTATTTCCG
>ENA-OUPA01000324-OUPA01000324.1-human-gut-metagenome-genome-assembly--contig:-NODE-324-length-34770-cov-66.8079_pt1 | contig 34770 bp, 21 predicted proteins | sample MGYA00237939_ERZ548770 | MGnify/ENA primary metagenome ERZ548770 (study PRJEB26490, sample SAMN05356877) | human gut metagenome | biome: terrestrial biome; feature: human-associated habitat; material...
GCGAGTTAGCCGGCAGGTCGGCATGTCAATCCTGGTCTAACAGAGCCTTATCTAAATTGTTGCAAGGCTCATCCAAAATAATAATAGAATAACTGCTCAGAAAGGCCCTGCAAAGTAATAGAGAAGCCAGTTCTCCGCCAGACAAATTGTGTCCCCTAGCTCCAATGATGGGATTTACTTCAAATAATTTATCGAGGCTAAAACCCTTCAAAAGATAGATGAGTTTTTCAGAGTCAATATCTACAAGACCATAGTAAAGAGCCTTCCTGAAAGTTCCCCCCATTATCAAATGTCTTTGCGGCATAGTTGCGCAGGGTAGCTGGATTAAAGTCGAACCATCGAAAATGACAGTAGACTCATTAACACACAGTCTGCCAGCAACTGGCGACAATAATCCGTTCAATACTTCCAGAAATGAAGATTTACCACATGCATTAGGGCCGCTTACTAAAACCAGACAAGGTGCCTGTATCGTGCAATCTGGAATTGTTATCCTCTCATTAGTTTCGTTCGACGAAAACGAGAGAATGATTCCTTTCCAACTTATTCGCTCAGCGTGATCGAAACATATCAAATTAGGTTTATCAGCTTCCAAAAGACGACGTAATTCCAAGACACGGTGCAACGATCTAAACGACGGCTGAAGCTGAGCCCAACAATTCAGAACAAGAGGAAAAGGAGAATAGCATAGAAGTACAAGTTGATAGCTCTGCACCGCAATCCCGACCGTCAGTCCGCGCTTTGACACAAGGAAAATAAGCAGCAGAACTGAAAGCAAGCCAGTAATGATGTTGCCAGCGTCAACTATTTCAGTTGCCAATCTCGCAAAGACACTCTCCTCAACTCGAGAGTTCCTGCAGGCTTTAAGCATCTTTTTATAGCGAAGTAATTCCAAGTTAATTGAACGAGAAACACGAATGTAAAGTCGACAATTTATTAGTTGGGCTAAATAAGCAGAACCCCTCGCCTGGGCCTCCAATGCCTTTTCGCTCTTAGTCGATAGCTTACTAAGAGCGAACGGATATAGAAGCGAAATAAACAATGCTGAAACACAAACAGGAATCAAAAGCAACAAAGAGATATTAGATAGTGCCACAAACGATACCAAACCCGTCACTAGGCACGGAAGAAACGCAGTTGTAAATATTCCAATCATCGGCTGTAGGTTCCCAGCCTCTTCAATGCGCGATAACAGGTAGTCACTGTCTTTTGCTAAAACTAAGGGCCGCTCTAAAGCATGGCGGGCAAGCAATCTATAGAAGCAGTTAGTGCCATCGGAAGCCAATTGCTCCGCATTTTTTGATCTGAACAGGTTTGTCACCAGCTCAACTGAGAGCAATACTAGCAGGCCTAACCCAATGCATAAAACGTTACGATAATTAGAGCGAAGCAGGCCATAGTCTATTATCAACGATTCAGCTTTAACAACAGACAGCTCCACCAGGGCAGATAAAATGCAGAGCGCCATCAACTTGATTACTGTCGTCTTATTTTGAATAAAAAGCTCTGGCATATGTCCATCCCCTCAACTAATAATTATAGCTAGAAAGATGACATTTTTATTCTATAGCCTTAAGCAGCACGCTTTGCTGACGTCAAATCTTGTCATTACAAACATGCACCTTAGGCTTAAGACTCAAAAAAGGGGCGGCTGAGATGGCCGTCCCCTCCCCATTATCGATCTATCTGGCAAAGGGACAGCCCCTTTGCCGCATTCGGTTACTTTCGGCAGCCCTCTTTCCAAGCCTCGGCCGCAACCTTCCAGCGTAAGCGCAAGTCGCGCTCGCGGTCGATGAACATGATGGCAAACGCGACAAACAGCAGCAAGCTCGCCACGACGATGGCGTGCAGGCCCATGCGCTCAATACACCAGTTGCCCAACACGGCGCCAAACACAAAGGTAAAGATCACGCCAAAGTACAGCAGGCCGTTTTCCAAAAAGCCGCGCCTGTGGGTGATGATGTAATCGTCCACGTTTTGCAGCGCGTTGCGCAAGTTGCCGATGCACATGGTCGTGGCGATGCCGTGACCGTGGATCTTGCGGAAGCTCTCGACCTGCATGCCGCAGGCAAACGAAGTGAGGCAGTTGGCGAGCAGGTTGTAACCGCCACCGGGGATAAAGCTCACGCCCAGCAAGATGACGGCTTCAAAGAACACCGTCACCTGACGCCAGTGGATCACGCTGCCAAACCGCTCGTGTACCAGATCGGCAAGCATAATGCCCACGGCAAACGACACCACAGGGAAGAAGTAGCGCCCCGCAAGTGCCCAATTGCCCTCCGAGATGCTCACGCCCACCAGCAAGATGTTGCCCGTCTGCGCGTTAGCGAAAACATGGTCGCGCCCAATGTACGAATACACATCCATAAAGCCGCCGGCGAGCGCCAGGATAATGCCCAGTTCGATGGACTCCGATATCTGTTTGGCACGCTGCATCGTCGTGCATCCTCCTTGTTGACGACCCTCTCGTGCGTTGGCGGAAACATAGCCGCCGTTCATACTGTAACCCATTGACAACATGGCGTGCGCGCGAGACGGGTTCTCCAACGCGCGGATACACAGTCTGGAAACAAACGGCGGGCGCGGCGCCGACACCCGAAGCCTCGTGTACTCCACCAGTCTTTTTAGCCCCGTCCCAAAAAGACTGGTTACAATTACGTGCAGCATACTAACAACGGGAGGAATCGTGGCAAAAAAGCCCCAGGACGCTCAGCACAACCAGCACGGCAAGCATGCCCAGCGCGGCCAGCAGCAAAAGCGCGGCGACAAGGCGCAGGCCACGGTCTCCCCCGCCACCCGGGTCGCGCACGCCCCGGCTGCGCCCGCCCGTCCCTGGCGCCCGGGCCGCGATAAGTTCCTCCCCGTCAGCCGCGCCGACATGGATGCGCGCGGCTGGGACCAGTGCGACTTTGTCTACATCTGCGGCGACGCCTACGTGGACCATCCCAGCTTTGGCATGGCCATCATCAGCCGCGTCCTCGACGCGCACGGCTACAAGGTGGGCATCATCTGCCAACCCGACTGGACCGACCCCGCCAGCATCACCGTGCTCGGCGAGCCGCGCCTGGGCTTTCTCGTCAGTGCCGGTAACATGGACTCCATGGTCAACCACTATTCGGTGACCAAGCACCGCCGCCACACCGACGCCTATACCCCCGGTGGCGAGGAGGGGCGCCGTCCCAACCGAGCCGTCACGGTCTATGGCAACCTCATCCGCCAGACGTTCAAGGACGCCCCCATCATCATCGGCGGCATCGAGGCGAGCCTGCGTCGCCTGGCCCATTACGACTACTGGCAGGACAAGCTCAAGCGCTCGGTGCTGCTCGATTCGGGCGCCGATATCCTCATCTACGGCATGGGCGAGCACGCGATTGTCGAGATCGCCGACGCGCTCGATGCCGGACTGCCTGTCGATCAGATCACCTACATCAACGGTACCGTCTACCGCACGGGTTCGCTCGACGAGGTCTACGACTACGACCTGCTGCCCAGCTGGGACGACCTTGCCGCCGACAAGCTCAACTACGCGCGCAGTTTTAATGTGCAGCAGCAGAACATGGACCCCATCACCGGGCATCGTCTGGTAGAGCCCTACCCCAACAGCGTCTATGTGGTGCAGAACCCGCCGTCGGCAACACTCACCACCGATGAGATGGACGAGGTTGCCGAACTCCCCTACGCACGCGATTGGCATCCCGACTACGACGCGGCAGGCGGCGTGCCGGCCTTTGCCGAGATCAAGTTTTCCATTAGCTCCAACCGCGGCTGTTTTGGCGAGTGCTCGTTTTGCGCCCTCACCTTCCACCAGGGCCGCGTGTTGCAGATGCGCAGCCACGACTCGATCATGCGCGAGGCCGAGCTGCTCACGCGCGATCCCGAGTTTAAGGGCTACATCAACGACGTGGGCGGACCGACGGCCAACTTTAGCCGCCCTGCCTGCGACAAGCAGCTCAAGCACGGCGTGTGCAAGAACAAGCGCTGCCTATGGCCGAGCGTGTGCAAGAACATGGTGGTCGACGAGAGCGGCTACACGCAGCTGCTGCGCGACCTGCGCCAGCTGCCGGGCGTCAAGAAGGTCTTCGTCCGCAGCGGCATCCGCTTTGACTACACCATGGCCGATGCCTCGGACGAGTTTTTACGCGAGCTGCTGGAACACCATGTCTCGGGCCAGCTACGCGTAGCGCCCGAGCACGTGAGCGACGCGGTGCTGTCCGTGATGGGCAAGCCGAGCCGCGCCGTCTACGATGCATTCTGTCGTAAATTTGAACGCCTGAACCGCGAATACGGACTCAAGCAGTACGTGGTGCCGTATCTGATCTCGAGCCATCCTGGCTCGACGATGAAGGAAGCCGTGGACCTGGCCGAGGCCGTGCGCGACATGGGCTACATGCCCGAGCAGGTGCAGGACTTCTACCCCACCCCGTCCACCATGTCGACCTGCATGTACTACACCGGCGTGGACCCACGCACCATGCAGCCGATCTACGTGGCACGCGACCCGCACGAGAAGGCCATGCAACGCGCGCTCATCCAGTATCGCAAGCCCGAGAACTACAAGCTGGTGCGCGAGGCGCTGGAAAAAGCCGGGCGTCGTGACCTGATCGGCTACACCAAACACTGTCTAATCCGCCCCGTGCCGCCGCGCCCGGGTGAGACGTCTGCTGGCGGTGGGCATGGCACCGGCAAGAAAGGCGGCAAGCCGCACGGTGGCGCTGGCGGCAAGGGACCCAAAGGCAGCAAGGGGCACGGCGGCATGTCGCGTGCACAGAACACTGCCGGGCGCAACCGTGCAGCTCAGGGGCGTCAGGGCGCCAACGGAGGCGGGCGTCGCAACTAGGGCAGCGGCGCGCTCGCTGCGCCCATCCCACACGCGTGGCGCAGCGAGCGCATAGCCTCAGCGAGGATGACGCCGGCGATAGCGACCGTGATTACCACGTCGAGCGGTGTGTTCACAAACCACAACAGACCCATCAGGTACGACCCGGCGTTAAAGGCAAAGTGCAGCAGGATCGTGTAGCGGAGCTTTCCGGTGGTCACGAGCACCCAGCCAAAGACCAGACCGGCGGCACCCGCATAGCAGCCCTGCACCCAGTTCATGTGCATAAAACCGAAGATTGCCGCCTGCAGCACAATCGCCGCGGCGATACCCCACGTGCTTGGTGCCGCCCAGGGCACCATGGCGCCCTCCTGCGCGCTCGCACGACGCCGGCGCTTCCAAAGCGGGCGGCACTGCGGATTAAACGCTCGTAGCGAAAACTCAAAAACAATGCCGCGCACCAGCAACTCCTCGCAAAACGGAGCGCCGAGCACCGTGGTCAGGACGGCAAGAAGGTTGGTATCGCCCAAGCCTGTTTCCTCGACGAGCTCGCTATAGTCCGCCGCGACCTCGGGCAGCAGCGACAGCGCGCCGTCGCATAGGTAGCTAATGACCACCTGCATGGATAGGCCGATCACGACAACGCATGCGATGCGCTTCCACGCCCCACGCGCTCCCCCGCCGAGCGGATGTTCGCTTTGCCGGCGTGCCATAAACGAACGCGGCCACAGATAACGCCACCACAGCAGCGCCATCAAAAACGATGCCGTCTGCGCGACGGCCTGAAGCAATTGAATGTCGAGGTCATCGATCGAAAAACCCATGAACACCGATGCGACGCCAAGGGCGGAGAACAAAACGACGCTCAGGACAATATCGGCAGCGACGACGCCAAAACAGGCAAGCGCCCAAATCATCGCATTGAGCATGCCAACCTCCTCAAAACCGTTCCCTAGTTCTACCACAACTCGGCAGAGAGCTAATCCCATGGGGACGGAGGAAAACGGATCACTTATTGATGAGAATCGGGCGCAGTGCCAAAAGCCCCGTTGGGCGAGATGTCGAACGGGAAGGTGCCGCAGCGATTGAACGCAGCGATAAACATGCGGATGGCGTTGGACGGCGTGGTGCCCACGAGCTGAGTTGCCGCCGCGAAGGCCGCCTTTTCCTCGGGCAAGACCTTCGCGACAACCGGGGTCATGTGTTCTGCCATGGCGCTTCCTTTTTGAAACGACGGTGGTGCGGATAGATGCGGGCCACGCGGCTGGGCGACGGGCTGTGAAGGCAACCCGATTGGCCCGCATCTGGAGTTTGTTTCTACTGCGTTGGTATTACTTGGTAATCCTAAGTATTACCCCGCAGATAGAATACCATACCCAACCCTATGGGGACGGAGAAAAAACGGATCATTTTGTTGCTGAGTAAGTATTTAGAGCGTGATGATGTCCGAGATATTGAGGGCCTGAGCGTCGACGGCATCGTGCGTGGCAAGCAACAGCATGCGGCCGTCGAGCAAGTCGAGCACAACCTCGGCGCATGCGTCGCGCGCAGCGGTATCTAGGCCGGTAAAGGGCTCGTCCAGAATCACTGCGCCGCCCGGACACAGCAGGGCTCGGGCAATCTCGACGCGACGGCGCTGCCCGCCCGAAAGCTCGGCCACGCGAGCATGCACATCGACCCCCGGCACCAGCAGGCGCAACAGGGCCGCGGCACTCGAGGCGTCCACGCGTGCGTCGGCGCACACCAGCACGTTATCCAAAGCCGAGGCGCCCTCTACCAGGCGCACATCCTGAAACACCATGGAGCACGGCGCGCACTCCCCCGCCGCCAGCGCAAGCAGCGTCGACTTGCCCACGCCCGAGGTGCCCATCACGCAGGCGCGCCCACCGGCGGGCACACGAAGCACCAGTCCGTCGAGCGCCGGAGCCCAGGGAGCGCGATCGCCCACGGCGAGCGCAAGCTCCGCAGCAGCCCTGCCGCCAGCAGAGCCGCCTGCACGTCCGCGAGGACAACGCCCATGCGCCCGCACAGCAGCACGCCATGCTGCGGGCCCCGAAGCCCGCAGCAGCCACACCAGCACGCGCTCGCATGCCCACGATGCCGCCACGACCAACACGGTCCACGCCAGCAGGTCAGCCGTCTCGATGAGCAGCTTCGCCTGATAGATGCGCTCACCCACGGTGCCCACCGCCATGCCGATCAGCTCCGCCGCCACGCCGGCCTTCCAGCTCATGCCAATCACGGCGCGGGCGCACGAAAGCACAAACGGCAGGACTTCGCGCCAGGTGTGGGCACAAAACAGTCGCCAACCCCGCACGCCATGCAGACGAAACATCTGCTCCAGCGGTTTATCCGCTTGCGTCAAGCCCTCGACCAGCGAAAAATACACTCCCGGCAGCGCCATCAAAAAGACCGCCGCAATGCTTACGCGCGCCGACCCCAGCCAAATGAGCAGCAAGACCACCACGCAGGCAACCGGCGTCGCCTTAATAAATGAAAGCACCGGCGCCACCAGGCGGGCAGCCAGGCGCGAGCGCACCGAGACCCCGGCAAGCACGCCGCCGCACGCCGCGGCAAGCGCAAGCCCGCCTAAAATCCGCGCGCCGGAAGCCACCAGAATCGCCCACGTGCCGCCATCGCATACCAACCGCGACAGCGCCAAGGCCACGGCGCCCGGGCCCGGCAGTATCAACGGCTGCGCCACGAGCGCAGCCACCAATATCCACACGGCAAGCCAAAAGGCGGCAACGGCAACACCTGCCGCTACCGCCTTCGCATGTTTCGTCATCTGTAGGGCGAACACTCGCACGGGCTACTCCATGTAGTAAAAATCGTCGGCCGGGACCTTGCCGCCCACGGCACTTGCATCCATATCGGCGAGCACCTGCAGATATCCGCCAAGCGCCGCCTTCATATCCTTCCCCGTCTGGCACACGAGCATGCACCCGGGAATCGCTTTTTCGGCAATCGTGGCATTATCGACGATGCCCGCGTCGACCACGGCCTGAGCCCAGTCCGCCGGCGCGGCGTTGACGGCCTTAACGCTTGCCGCATGACAGCGCAAAAACTCCGCCACAGCCTCGGGATGCTCCTGGGCAAACTCACGTCGAACCACGGTCACGCCCGTCACCAGGCGCGAGCCCGTGTCGCCCGCAAGATCGTCCCACACATCGGTCAGGCTCACCGGCGCCGAAAGCTTGCCCTCGCTCTTGGCGATGGCAGCCGTCTTGAACGGCTCCGGCAGCACGCCCACGGCCGACGAGTCGGCGAGCAGGGCCGACAGTACCTCGGTGGGCTCGCTCTTAAACTCAAGCGTCACCTGGCCCGTAAGACCTGCGCGCTCCAGCAGGTAGTTCATGACGTACTCGGGCGTTGTGCCCTTGCCCGTCATGTAGACGGTGCGACCCGCCAGGTCACCAAACGAAGCCACGCCCGCGTCGCCCGTCACCACGCTCAGCACGCCCAACGTGTTGATGTCGATGACCTGCACCGCGCCCTCGGTCTTGTTGTAGAGCACGCTCGCCACGTTGGCAGGCACCAGGGCAATATCGACATCGCCCTGAATGACCTTGGGCACAATCTCATCGGCCGCGGTGCTCACGGCAAAGTCAAAGTCATTGTCCGTGGCGCCCTCGGCCGCCTGGTCCATAAACTGCACCAAGCCGATCGAGGTCGGACCCTTGAGCGAAGCCACGTGCACCGCAACGGGCTTTGCGGTATCCGCTGCCGTGCCGGCCGCTGTCGACCCCGCGGCAGACCCCGCCCCCGCAGCCCCACCGCCGCAGCCGGCCAACGCAAGCGACAATGCGCCCGCGGCGAGCGCCGAGGCGAACCCCCGGCGCGACATCTCAAAATCAAACGCACGCATCGCTAGCATACCCCCTCGTTAGGCATCGTCCACGCATAGTGGTCGGTGTGCAGCAGCTCCTCGGCCAACGGCGAGAGCGGCTCACCCAAAAAGTCACGATAGCACGCCTGGACATCGGGATTCTCGTGCGAGAAGCGAATCTCGGCGTTCGCATCGAGGCCCCAGAGCACCTGCCCACGCTCTGCCGCCAGCTCGCAACCGTCATGGATAGGCTGCCCGCCACCGCCGACGCAGCCGCCCGGGCATGCCATAACCTCGACGAAGTCATAGCTCACACGGCCGTCGCGAATCGCATCGAGCAGGCGGGCGGCGTTGCCCAGCCCGTGCGCCACGGCGACGCGCACCTTGGTGCCATCGATATCGGCCACGGCCTCCTTCCAGCCGTCCAGGCCGCGCACGTCGGTAAAGAAATCGGCGTCGGGGTTCTTGCCCGTCACCAGGTAATAGGCCGAGCGCACGGCGGCCTCCATCACGCCGCCCGTGGCGCCAAAGATCACACCCGCGCCTGTGCCAAAGCCCAGCGGCGTATCGAGCGGCTCCTCAACCAGCGTGTCCACGCTCACGTGGCTCGCGCGGATCATGCGCACCATCTCGCGCACCGTCAGCGCAACGTCCACATCGGGTGCGCCGCCCTCGCCCACCATGCTCGGCAGCGCGCACTCGGCCTTCTTGGCCGTGCACGGCATAACGGACACCACGAACAGTCGCTCGGGCTCCACGCCCAGCACCTTGGCGTAGTAGGTCTTGGCGATGGCGCCGAACATCTGCTGCGGCGACTTGGACGTGGACAGGCTGTCGACAAACTCCGGATAGCGCGCCTTCACAAAGCGCACCCAGCCCGGGCAGCAGCTCGTAAACATGGGCCAGCCGCGGCTATCGTCCTCACCCTTAGCGGCGGCACCCAGGCGCTCGAGCAGCTCGGAGCCCTCCTCCATAATGGTGAGATCAGCCGAGAAGTCGGTGTCGAACACGTACTCAAAGCCCACGCGGCGCAGCGCGCAAGCCAGGCGCTCGACGGTAGCCTCCTCGCGCGGAATGCCGAGCTCCTCGCCCCAGGCGCTACGCACGGCCGGCGCAATCTGCACCAACACGATCTTGTCAGGATTAGCGAGCGCGTCAAACACGATCTCGGTATCGTCGCGCTCACGCAGTGCGCCCGTCGGACAATGCGTAATGCACTGGCCGCACGCGACGCAATCGGTCTTGCCGATCGGCGCGCGCCCGCGGGTACCCACGGCGGTATGCGTGGCGCGGTTGGTCAGGTCCCAAATCCCTAGCCCCTGCACGCTCTCGCACACCTTGATACAGCGCATGCATTTAATGCACTTGTCGTTTTCGCGGATGATGGGAAAATCGAAATCCCAGCCCTCGCCCGCCAAATGCCTTTGATACGGCAGATAAAAAATACCCAGGTCGTTGGCGATGGTCTGTAGGTTGCAGTTGCCGCTGCGCACGCAGCTCGTGCACTGCGAATCGTGCTGGGACAGCAGCAGCTGCACGTTGGTGCGACGGGCCTCGCGAGCCTTGGGGCTGTTGGTGTGAACCACCATGCCGTCGAGCACATAGTTGTTGCAGGCGGCAACCAGCTGATCGCAGCCCTCGACTTCGACCACGCACACGCGGCAGCCGCCGATCTCGTTTAGATCGCGCAGGTAGCACAGGGTGGGAATCTGGATACCGACGGACTTGGCCGCGTCCAGGATCGTGGTGTGCTCGGGTACCACGACCTCGCAATTATCGATAGTGAGCTTGACCATATTGAGTGCTCCGCTTTCGGTGTTGTCGCTGACAGTGGGGTTGTTGAGCTCTACCATTCCAGGCTCCTCCCTCCGCGGAACGCGCCAAAGCCAAAGTGGTCGCAACGCAGGCAGCGGCTTGCCTCCTGGCGCGCCTCCTCCTCGGTAAGGCCCTGCTCGACCAGATTCCAATCGTGAATACGCTCGCCAGCCTCGCGCTCACCCAGCTCGCAGCGGCCGCACTCGTGCTTGCCCTTAAACTGCACGGTCGGCAGCTCCACGTCGAGCTTGATCTTGTGGTCGAAGCCCAGGTAGCGGTCGATATTTGCCGAAGCCACGCGGCCAGCGTTGATGGCACGGATGACGGTGGCGGGACCAGTCTGGCAGTCGCCGCCGCTAAAGAGGCCGTCGAAGTTGGGCACGGCACCGTCCGAATCGGTGACCACGCAGCCCCACTTGCAGGCAATGCCCACCTCCTCAAACGGTTTGGAATCGATGTCCTGGCCAATGGCGACGAACACACGCTCGCAGGGGATGACGCGCTCGGGCGTGGCGGCGGCACGCGGAGCCGGACGACCGCGACGGGGCTCGCCGATAATCTGCGGCTGCACGCGCAGGCCGCTCACGCGACCGTCCTCGCCCGTCTCGATGGCGAGCGGGGCCGTCAGCTCCAGCACCTCACAGCCCTCGGCCTGGGCACCGGCGATCTCGGCGTCCTGGGCCGTCATATCGCAGATGCGGCGGCGGTAGACGATGCTTACCTTTTCGGCACCGCAGCGCACGGCGGAGCGTGCCACGTCCATGGCAACGTTGCCGCCGCCGATGACGCACACGCGCTGGCCGCTCAGGTCGGGCAGCTCGTCATCGCCGATAGCACGCAGCATCTTGACGGCCGACTCCACGCCGGGCGCCTCTTCGCCCGGAAGGCCGAGCTTCTTGTCGCTATGGGCACCGATGGCCAGGTAGACGGCATCGAACTCGTCGCGCAGACGGGCGAGCTCCTCGCCGTTCACGGAGTGGTCGAGTTCCACATCGATGCCGGCACTCAAGATCCAGTCGATCTCGGCCTGCAAGCGCTCGCGCGGCAGACGATAGCTGGGGATGCCGTAGCGCAGCATGCCGCCCAAGTGGTGACGCTGCTCAAAGATGGTCACCTTATGGCCCATCACGGCCAGGTAGTAGGCGCAGGAAAGGCCGGCCGGGCCGCCGCCGATCACAGCGACGCGCTTACCGGTGTTGTCCACTACATGCGGCTTATGGTCGTTGAGGTCACTGTGTTCAACGGCAAAGCGCTTGAGGGCGAGGATGTTCATGGGGTCGTCGACCATGCCACGGCGGCAGTGCATCTCGCAGGGATGCTCGCACACCAAGCCGCAGACGAGCGGCAGCGGATTGTTCTTGCGGATGACCTTGACGGCATCGGCATAGCGGCCGGCCTCGACGAGCGAAATGTACCCGGGAATGTCGACGTGCGCCGGACAGCCCGAGACACACGGAACGCGGGCCTCACGATCAAAGCCGCAGGAGTGCTCGCGAATGTGATGCTCAAAATCGTCGCGGAAGCCGCGAATGGCCGTGAGTGCCATGGCGCCAGCTTCGTAGCCGATGGCGCAGTCGCTCGAAAGGTAGATGGTGCGGGCCGTGCGCTCAATCAGGTTGAGCGTGGACTCATCGGCGCGCCCTTCGAGCACATCGGCAAGCAGGTCGCTCAGCGCGCTCAGGCCCACGCGACAGGGCGTGCACTTGCCGCAGCTCTGGGTGGAGCACAGGTTGACGAGCGCTGCCGTAAACTCCACGGGACACGGGGCGAGCGAGCTCACCGCCAAACGGCGTCCGAGTGCATCGTGCAGGTCGTCCATGACGGCTTGGGCGTGACTGCGTTCCATTACATGCAGTCGAGCCATAAGATCCCCTCTCACATGGCAGCCCGGAGGCGAGGCCGGGCGAAATTGCTACACGCAACACACTGACCTAAATAGTTGTTTGACAACAATACGGTTCGGCAGGCGGTATGAAACGTCGTCCTCAGCGGTGAAAAAGAACATTAACGCAGATAAATGCCATATTTGATAAAACGCATTACCCACAATGCGGCACTTGGGGACACTCCTCACTCTGGTGCATCGTGGACAGGTTTGTTTGCACCAATCATGAGTTGCGGTGAAATAGGGACTGAAAAGCCGCTCAAAAGGCCAAAACAGTCCGTATTCCACCGCAACTTCAAGAGGTTGGTGCAGATTAGCCTGACACCTTTTCACCAAAAAGGGCTCCGAGCAAAAACATGCCCGGAGCCCTCTGGTCGCCTCGCTCTAGCGGGCGACGCGTATGTTATTTGCGCTTGCCGCCGCCGTCACCGGGACGACGGGAGCTGCCGCCGCGCTTGCCGCCGCGGCTGTTGCCATAGCTGCCACGGTTATCGCGACCGCCGGCACGACCGCCACGGGAGCCGGCCTGGTTGCCGCCGCGACCGCCACGGTAACCGCCGCGACGCTCCTCGCGGGTGTCGTCGTAGTTGCGCCAGTCATCGCGACGATCGCGGCTGGCACGCGGATCACGACGATCGCGCGACTCGTTCGAACGACCGGCGCCGCTGCGGCTGCCATTGCCACGAGCGCCCTCGCGACGCTCGTCAAAGCGCTTGCCGCCACGGCCACCGCGCTCGTCACGTCCGCCGCGCTCGTCATCGCGACCGGAACGACGGCGGTCGCCCGAGCCGCGCTTGCCGCCACGCGAGCCACGACCCTCGTCCTCGCGCTCGACACGGCGACGACCGCCGCGGTCCTCGTCCTCGCGGCGACGGCGATGTGCCTCGCCCTGGAACTGCTTGGCACGGCGCTCGGCACGGTTGCCGCGCGGGGCCTGCTCGACGACAGCAGCACCGCCGCGCTCCTCGGCAGCCACCTCGCGGGCCACGCTCTCCACAGCCTCGTCCACGCGAGCCTGAACGCCCTCGCGCACGCGGGTCTTGCCACCGCGCTTGGGACGGCTCGGACGCTCGCCATCGCCACGGCGCTCGTCGCGACCGCGGTTGGAACGACCGGCCACATCGCCGTAATCGTCGCCGTTGCGCTTGCCGTCGCGACGCGCCTGCTCAAGCTTCTTCTTGCTCTTGGACTTGCCGCGCTTAGTCTTCTTCTTCACGTTAAAGGCGGCAGGATCGCGCTCGGGGTCAACGGCGGGCGGGTTGGGACCCACGTGCAGGTCGCCGGCCTCGTAGATGTCGGCGGTCTTGTCCATAAGCTTCTCGATCTCGTAGAACTCGTCGACGTCCTGCTCGGTCACAAACGTAATGGCCCAGCCCAGCTCGCCGGCGCGGCCCGTACGGCCAATGCGGTGGATATAGTCGGTCGGCTCGGCCGGCACGTCAAAGTTCACGACGTAGCGCACGTCGCTAATGTCGATGCCGCGGGCGAGCACGTCGGTTGCCACCAACACGTCGACGGTACCGTCGCGGAAGGCAGAAAGCGCGCGCTCGCGCTGGGCCTGGCTGCGGTTGCCGTGAATCGCGGCGGCCTTGATACCCTTACGCTCCAGACGACGGCAGCAGCTGTCGGCGCGATGCTTGGTGCGCATAAAGACAATGGTGCGCTCCGGACCCTCCTTCTTGAGAAACTCGGGCAACAGGTTGTTCTTGGCCTCGATGGACACCGGGAACACAAACTGGTCGACGGTGTCGGCGGTCGACGTGGCGGGCGCGATCTCCACGCGGGCCGGGTCGCTCACCAGGTCGGTGATCTCGCCCACGGCCTCCTCGTCGAGGGTCGCCGAGAACAGCAGCGTCTGGCGCTCGGCCGGCGTCTCGCGCACAATGCGGCGGACGGCGGGCAAAAAGCCCATGTCGAGCATGCGATCGGCCTCGTCGAGCACCAAGACCTTAACCTCGTTCAGGTGGCAGGCGCCCTGCTCGATCAGATCGACCAGACGGCCCGGCGTGGCGACCAGGATGTCGCAGCCGTACTTGAGTGCCGCGGTCTGCGGCTTGTAGCTCACGCCGCCCACGACGGTCACGGCGACATGGCCGGTGACGTCGGCGATTTTGCTCGCAACCTCGTCGATCTGCTGGGCAAGCTCGCGCGTAGGAGTGATGACGAGCATCACGGGGCCACGGCCGTTGCCCTCGGGCTTTTTAGCACCGCGGCGGCGGTTGCGGCCGCCGCGCTCGCGCACGGGCTTAGGTGGAGCGATGTGCTCCAGATTGTTCATGGTCGGCAGCAAGAAGGCGGCCGTCTTGCCGGTGCCGGTCTGAGCGGCGGCAAGCAAGTCGCGGCCTTCGAGCACCACGGGGATCGAGCCAGCCTGGACAGGCGTGGGCGCCGTGTAGCCTAGGTTCTCGATGGCACGAAGTATCTCGTCGGAAAGGCCCAGCTCGTCAAAGGCGGGCAGACTCTCGGTAGCGGACTCGACGGTCTGGGCGGCATTGGCCTCATCGGCAGCATCGAAGGCAGCCTGGGTCATGGCCTCGCGGGTCTCGTCCAGGATCTCGGCGTCGGTGACGTCGGATACAGAATTACGCATATGTTGTTGTTCCTTATCTGCACGCGCAATGGGCACGGCATGCGGCCGCGCGGGCGTGCTTGGTAGTGCGCTAATACATACAAAAACGGGTGCGCACAGAGAGGACGTTGCTCAGCACGCTGGCGATCGCTTTGGCAGCCCTATCACGCGCCGTCCAGACGCAGCAGCTCTAAGCGATGGAGCAGATTCGCCGCCGGTTAGTATACCCGTGCTTCGCATGCCCCCACGTAAACCACAGATGACGAGGCGGACGAGGCGGGCCCGGCTGATTGTCTCAATCTGTAACATCTACAGGGCAAATCTTCCTCTACGTGTTACAGATCGAGACAAACGGTCGACACAGTTCACAAACGTCTCAATCTGTAACAGTTACCGAGTAAAATCGGTCCTAATTGTTATAGATCAAGACAGAGGGGGATTTCCGTCCAGTCCAAACCAAATCTCTCAGTCTTCCTGCAATTTCGAACATGTGGCCTATAATGTTGCTTTGGTTACGCTATATATTGCGCAGCCATTTAATACGTCGCCCACCGGGGGCCATTAATTCCTATCGCCATATTGGCTAGGAAGCAATCAAGGGAGGTATCCGTGGCAGCAGAGACGCCTTGCTCGGTCCTCTATAACGATATTCGCTCGTTCGGCGGTCTTAAACATCTCGAGATCGCCCGAATGCTCATCAATGGAAACTCTTATCTCGGCAGTACCCTGCTCGAGAAATGCTCTTCCAACCGCTCGTATCTCACCCGTTACATCGTCCATCGCAAGCCTGACCAGTGCGCGCCCGCCATCTACAGCGACTTTACCGTCACCACGCTCAACCTTTCCGCGGCAATCTGCAGCAAGCTCGGCGGCGGCGAGTCCGCCTATCGGGCAATCGCCGAGCACTATCGCGGTCCGGCCGCCAACGAAATGATGTCGGCTCTCGCCAGCTACAAGCTGGACAGCCGCCTATATGCAAATGCCCTCAATCGCATCGACAACTTTGACGGCAATGCCGTGCGCGAGAAAAGCACGCTTTACCTTATGCTCTTTGTGGCAACGGGGGCGCTCGCGGATCCCGTTCAGGGCGTGGCCACCGTCGAGCGCTTTTGCGACAGCAAGACGGGCGGGCACTTTGGCACCACCGAAACTACCGTCGGACGTGGCTTTATGAGCAGCCTGGAGCAGCCGCGCACCGTCGCCCCCAACCTCGGTCTGCTCAGAACCCATGCCGACAACTGCGCCGACATGCAAATCCATCCCCTCGCACGCGATCCGCGCGGCACCGTGATTGGTTCTTTGCCCAAAACCTCGCCCAGTATCACCGATGTGGGCGCTGACGCATCGCGCGAGCATCTTCGCATTTGGCTTGAGGGTGAGCACTGGTACGCCCAGGGCCTTGGATCGACCAACGGCACGGTACTCGAATCGGGTGCAGGCGACGGCGATATTGTGATTGAGCCGCCGCGCGACCAACGCGAGCCCGGCAAGATCTATCCCCCAGTGGAAATCGAAAACAGCGACAGGCTCCATCTGGGTCTCTACACGACATTCCTTGTCATTGTGGACTAGCGCGGACGGCGATCAAAAGACGGTCGCCGTCCGTCTTTCGTCTTCTACCTTCTGTGTCGTAAACGACAATACTCAGCGGTATACGTGAGCAGTGCGGCTATCATGGTACTTTACCGGTATCCGCACTGCTCACGTATACGCACGGCAACCCATGCCAGACAAAGGAACGCCATGGATACTACCGATAGCGCCTATGGCGACAAACTCATCCGTCTCGATACGTTCGATACCGCCGTGGCGGTCGACCCCAGCGCCGAGGACGACGCCAAGCGTCGGTTTATGACGCTTATTCTCCAGACGGCCCACCGCAACAACGGCAACATCGGGCACGTGCTGCGCGCGACCAACACAAGCGGCGAGGTCTTTGCCGTCAAGCTACTCAAAGACAACGCCATCCTTTCCGGCCACGCCCCCGACCGCTCCGCCGAGCAATCGGCCGCTCACCTGGCCAACACCGCCGCGCTGTTCGAGGAGTACCGTCATCTGTGTACCGTCTCGCACCTGCGCGGATTTCCGCGCGTCTATGGCTATGGATCGTGCGAGGATGACCCGCTCATCCTCATGGAGTGGGTCGAGGGCACCTCACTCAAGCAGGCGCTGCCCCTGCTTCCTCACGACGCCTCGGGCGGGCTGACCACCCAGATGGTCGCCGCCGTCGGAAACGCCGTGCTTCGTGCGCTCTTGATGACCCAAGGCCTCGTGAATCCGGTCGTCCATCGCGACCTGTCGCCTGCCAATATTATGTTCCGCACCACCAGCCGAACGCTCGAGCAGCAGATTGCCGATTGCTCCTTTGACCCCTGCCTCATCGACATGGGCTCCGCGACCATGGCTCTCGGCGACGACACGATCACCCGGCGCGCCGACATCTGGCGCTTTGCCACGCCCGCATACGCCGCGCCCGAGATGCTCACGCAGGATATCGAAGGCATCGCGGCCCTTCGCCGTTCGCCGGCAATCGACGTCTATGCGCTTTCGAGCATTCTGTACCAGCTCTACAGCGGTCGCAAACCGTTTGACTTTGAGTCGACGGACGCCGCTGCAACCGGCTCGTTCTATCTCGTAAAGACCAAGACCAAGCCGGCACCGCTCGAGCCGCGCTGCGAGGGCGATGAAGCGCTCGTCCAAATCATCATGAAGGGTCTCTCAGTCGAGCAGTGCGATCGTCCCACCGAGCAGCAGATGCTCGAGGTGCTCTCGGCATACCTCACCGATGCCGAATCCGAGGGCCGCGAAGGCGCGGGCAGTGACGCCGCAATCGACATCGACTCCGGTACACACCTTAAGGTCGACGTCGCCGGCGAGCGCGCGAGAGAGATCCTGGAGCAGGCCCGGCACGATGCCATGACCCGCCGCCGCTTTATTATCGGTGGCGTCGTTGCAGCCGTTGCGGGGCTCAGCGTTATCGGGGCGGCAACCCATGGCTTTGGCATCCCCGACTACCTTGACGGCATCCGCGGTTCACTTGACGACTACACCTGGGATCAGCTGCAGGAGATTTCGCTCAAGATTAAGGCCGCCGAGACCCGTAGCGAGGCACGCGAGATTGCCAAGCGCTATCACCTGCTCAATGCCGATGGGCATATCCCCTATCCGTGTACCAAGCGCGTCACGCTCACCAACGGGCTGCAGGTTGGCGCGCAGCTTGTGGGCATCCGCCACGATGAGCTTCTGGACGGGACGGGCAAGGCCGGACTGACGTTTATGTTCGATGCGGGTATTGCCGAGCGCAACGCTGCAGCTGAACCGCCGAGCGCCGGCTGGGCAGATTGCGAGCTGCGGGAATGGCTCAACGGCGACGGCCTTAAGCTGCTGCCCAACGAGTTGCGCGCACTCATTAAAGGGGTCAAGAAGGTCTCGAACAATGTGGGCGCCGCCAACAGCGCATCGTGCCTGAGCGAGTTGCCCGCAACCCTTTGGCTGCCCGCCATGGTCGAGCTGTGCGGTACGCAACCGCCCGATTCGTTTACCGAGGACTATCACTACCTGGCAGACATCTACAACGGCGAGGGCAAGGAGTATCAGCTCTTCCGCGAGCTCAAGGTGAGCCCGTATTCCACGAACGAGACGATGGTCCGCCAGTGGAAGGGCAAGGACACCTGTTGGTGGGAGCGCACGGTGAGCCCCGACACATCGGAGAGCGAAGGCACGCTCTATATGAACCGCGTGGGGCACGACGGCGACGTCTTTACGTACGCAACGCCTGCGGAAAAGCCAAACAAGCTAACCTGTGTGATCCCCGGGTTCTGTATCTAGGCGGCGGGCGTCTTGCCGCGACGGGACCCCTCCCCGGCAAATGTCTCGATCTGTAACACTAGCTCGGCAGATACAGGTCTAGATGTTACAGAACGAGACAAACCCCACCCCCCCGAGACAACATCTCAATCTGTAACAACTAGGACCCAAATATCGGTCTTACTGTTACAAATCGAGATGTTCAGGTTACCCTCTAATGGTTTGTCTCGATCTGTAACATCTAGCAGGCAAAACGGTCCTCAGATGTTACAGATTGAGACGTTAAGTTGTGGCTCGATGTAATGTCTAGATTTGTAACAGTTACTCGATAAAAACGGGTCTAGTTGTTACAGATTGAGACATTAGACCGGCTACGGTCCGCCGACCTGGCTATCACCTCGGCCAATTAACAGAATGACATACATTTCAATCTCCACTGGACACCCCCAGGGGGTATGGGTGTATAGTATCGGCAGGTTAACAATTCCAACACCGAATCACGGAAAGGAGAAGCCATGGCTCAAGATAAGTTCGACGTGGGCGGCATGACGTGCGCCGCCTGCCAGGCGCACGTGGACCGCGCCGTGAGCAAGCTCGACGGCGTCCAAAACGTCGCGGTCAACCTGCTCGCCGGTTCCATGATGGTCGACTATGACCCCGCGCAGGTCTCTCCCGACGACATCTGCACCGCCGTCGACCGTGCGGGCTACTCGGCCTCGCCCGTCAGCACGGGCACCGACACCGCCAGCTCAAACGGCAGCACACAAGTCAGGTCCGGCGCCGCCCACATGGAGTCGCCAACCAAAAAGTTGGAGGCTGCCGCCTCTGCCATGCGTACTCGTCTCATCGCCTCGATCGTATTCCTTATCCCACTGTTCTACATAGGCATGGGGCACATGCTCGGCTGGCCGCTGCCCGGCATTTTCACCGACCATACCCACAGCATGACGCTCGCCCTCACCGAGCTCGTCCTGCTCATCCCCATCGTCTATGTCAACGACGCGTACTTTATCAATGGGTTTAAATCGCTCGCGCACGGCGCGCCCACCATGGACGCCCTCATCGCCGTGGGCGCCACCGCCTCCATCGTCTGGTCGTTCTACGCCATGTTCATCATGGCCGACCAGCTAGCCGCGGGCCAGGTCCACGAGGCAATGATGACGGGCATGGACAATCTGTATTTTGAGAGCGCGGGCACGATCCTGTCGCTCGTCACCGTGGGCAAATACCTCGAGACGCGCAGCAAGTCCAAAACCGGCGGCGCCATCGAGGCGCTCATCGACCTGGCGCCCAAGACCGCGACCGTCGTTGCCGATGACGGCACCGAAACCACCGTGGACGTCGACAGCATCCTTCCCGGCCAGGTGCTGCGTGTGCGCCCCGGCGAGTCCATCCCTGTCGACGGCGTGGTGCTCGAGGGCGCGTCGGCCGTGGACGAGAGCGCGCTCACCGGCGAGTCCATCCCCGTAGAAAAGACCGCCGGCGACACCGTCAACGCCGCCACGGTCAACCGCACCGGATCGTTTACCTTCCGTGCCACACGCGTGGGCGCCGACACGTCGCTTGCCAAGATCATCCAGCTCGTCGAGGACGCCAACGCCACCAAGGCGCCTATCGCCCGCCTGGCCGACAAGGTCGCCGGCGTGTTTGTGCCCGTGGTGTTTGCGATCTCGGCCGTGACCTTCGTGGCGTGGATGGCGCTGACCGGCAGCGTGAACGAGGCACTCACCTCCGCCGTGGCCGTGTTGGTGATCAGCTGCCCGTGTGCGCTGGGTCTGGCCACGCCCGTCGCCATTATGGTTGGCACCGGCAAGGGCGCCGAGATGGGCATTCTGTTTAAGAGCGCCGAGGCGCTGGAGAATCTGCGCAACGTGGGCACCGTGGTACTCGATAAGACCGGCACCGTCACCCGCGGCAAACCGGCTGTGACCGACATTGTGGTTGCCGCGCGCGCCGACGGCTCGCCCGCTATGAGTGAAAAGGCGTTACTGAAGCTCGCTGCCGCGCTCGAGCGCCCGAGCGAGCACCCGCTGGCAGAGGCGATTATGGCCGAGTGCGAGGCGCGCGGAATCGTGGCGCGCATGGTCGAGGACTTTGCCGCCGTGCCCGGTCGCGGCGTCACGGCGCGCGAGGGGCAGAATGTCATCGCAGCCGGCAACGTGCGCCTGATGAACGAGCTGGGCGCGAAGGTTCCCGCCGGCCTTGCCGAGCAATTTGCCACCGAGGGCAAAACGCCGCTGTTCTTTGCCAAGAACGGCGAGCTTGTCGGCACCATCGCCGTGGCCGACGAGGTCAAAGAGACGAGCGCCGAGGCCATCGCCGCAATGCGTTCACTCGGCGTCGATGTGCGTATGCTCACCGGCGACAACCGCGTGACGGCCGAGGCCATCGCCCGCCGCGTGGGACTGACCAGCAAGCAGGTCATCGCCGACGTGCTTCCCGCCGACAAGGAGCGCCACGTGCGCGAGCTGCAGGATGCGGGCAGTAAGGTCGCCATGGTGGGCGACGGCATCAACGACTCCCCCGCCCTGGCGCGCGCCGACGTGGGCCTTGCTATCGGCACCGGCGCCGACATCGCCAAGGAGGGCGCCGACGTGGTACTCATGCGCAGCGATCTCATGGACGTCGCCCGCGCCATCGAGCTTTCGCGCGCCACGATCCGCAACATCAAGCAGGACCTGTTCTGGGCGCTGTTCTACAACGGCATCGGCATTCCGCTCGCCGCGGGGGTGTTCTTCCCGCTCACCGGGTGGCAGCTCTCGCCGATGTTTGGCGCCGCGGCCATGAGTCTGTCGAGCGTATGTGTCGTAAGCAACGCTCTGCGCCTAAAATCCTTTAAGCCCAAAGTGGCAAAATAGGATCACCATTAAGTCCATTTAGAACGGGTTTTCCAGGTGCCCGAGATTGACCTGAAAGAGGAGCGACGCGTACTTTGGTACGCGAGCGACGGCTTGAAGGTCAAGGTCGGGTGCCTGGGAAAGCCGACACAACAGAGAGGAATACCCATGCGTTTCACAATTAAGACTTCCGGCCTTATGTGCGGCCACTGCGACGCCACCGTCGAGACCGCGCTGCTCAACGTTGCGGGCGTAACCGACGCCGACGCCGACCACGAGACTCAGACCGTCCAGGTGGAGTGCGCCGACACCGTGACCCCCGAGCAGCTCGCCGCCGCTGTCGAGGGCGCCGGCGAGAAGTTCCACGCCCTTTCGGTGACCGCCGCATAACGACCCGCACGTACCCCCGACCAGAAACGAGGACCCGCCATGATGGCAGACCATAAATCGGTGACCCGCATGCTCAAGACGGCACGCGGTCAGATCGACGGCATCCTGCGGATGGTCGAGGAGGACCGCTACTGCGTCGATATCTCCACGCAGCTCATGGCCACACAGGCGCTCCTCGCGCGCATTAACGCCGACGTGCTCAAGGCGCATATCGAGGGCTGCGTGACTTCGGCAATCGAATCGGGCGACGAAGACCTCAAAGCCGCCAAACTCGCCGAAATCGAACGCGTCGTCGACAAACTCTCCAAGTAATTGGGGCATTGGGGACAGGTCATTTGCACCGTCTTGGTATTCCGGGGACAGGTATGTTTGCACCACATTGGTGCAGATTAACCTGTCCCCCTTGCTCTAAATCGGGTATAAAGGCGTGCAGCATATCGAACGAAAGGCAATTTGCATGAATGATTTTATGAAGGGTCGCAATGGTGCCGATGAACTCACCATCGTGATGGGTTTTGCCGGCATCGTCATCGCGATGATCGGATCGATAGCCCGCATACAGTGGCTCAGCTGGATTGCCATCGCCGTAATCGTGATTGGCGTGCTGCGCGGCCTGTCCAAAAATATCGACGCACGTCACAAGGAGAACGAGGCCTTTGTCGCCGCGACTGCAAACGTACCCGGCTTGGGCAAGTTTGTAGCTAGCTTGGGCGGCGGAGCTACAGCGGCCAACGCCTCGCGCGCAGCCGGTACTAGCAAGGAAGACTTTGAACGTGCCAAGCGCACAGCCAAGAAGATGTGGAAGGGCCGCAAGACCACGGCCTATCTTAAGTGCCCCAACTGCGGCCAGATGCTCTCCGTTCCCAAGGGCAAAGGCAAGATCCGCGTCACCTGCCCCAAGTGCCATGCCAAGATGGAGACGCGCTCATAGCCGCCATACCATGGGACAAATAAAAGCCGAGGCCTCGCACTGAGACCTCGGCTTTTTTGATTATGACAAAGGGATTGCCCCTTTGTCGCATCGCCATATCGCGCGCTTACGCCACGCCGTCGCGGGCAAGCTCCTCGGCCAATGCCTCGACAGGCATGGCCATAATCGCGTCGAGCTCGGCGTCCACCTCGGGAATACGCTTCATCTTGAGTTTGCGCATCAGATCGCCACGGCACATCACGCGCATCGGCTCACGCAGCGCGCACAGGTCATCGAGCGGGTTCTTGCGCGTCACCAGGATATCGGCGGCCTTACCGCACTCGATCGTGCCGGTCTCGCCGCCCAGCCCCAGCAGCTCGGCATTGACCTGCGTGGCCGTATGCAGCGCGAAGGCGTTGCTCACGCCGACATACTTGGCAAAATAGGCCACCTCGCGCCACATGTCGTACTGCGTCACGAACGGGCAGCTCGAGTCCGTGCCAAGGCCCACCTTAACGCCAGCTTCCAGTGCGGCACGGGCGCTCTCGATGATGCCCGAGCACACGATGTCGCCGTTCTTCTTTTGTGTATCGGTCGAATGGGTCTTTTCCGGGTCGAGCAATACAAACGGCAGCGCCGGGCTGATAGTGCAGGTCACACTCGGAGCACGCCCCTCGAGCTGCGTGCCCGCGGCGCCACGGTACAGCTCCAAGATCTCGGGTGTCAACGGAGCGCCGTGCTCAATCGTGTCAACGCCGGCCTCAAGCGCGGCCTTCACACCCTCGGTACTCTCGACATGGGCCATGACCGGAAGGCCCATGTCGTGTGCCGCCTTGCACGCCGCCGCGGCAACCTCCACCGGCATACGCAGCACGCCCGGCTCGCCCACCTCGGTCGCATCGAACACACCGCCCGTTACGAACAGCTTAATGACGTCGGCACCGCGCGCATACAGGTCGCGCACCTGTTCGGCTGCCTCGGCGGGACTGTTTGCCACCTGGGCGAACAGTCCCGCACCATGACCGCCCGGCACCGTGACGCCCGTTCCCGGCGCCACCAGGCGAGGACCTTGATACTTGCCGGCATCGATAGCATCGCGCACGGCCAGATCGGCAAACAGCGGATCGCCCGCGCCGCGCACCGTGGTCACGCCACTTGCCAGTTGTTGTTGGGCGCTGCCCTTAAGAATATGGCGCACGATGGCGCGCCCCACGGGATTATCGAGCTTCTTCATCAGCGCGCCCGCATCGCCCGCCGAAACCGGCTTGCCCGAACCGCACAGATGCACATGCATATTGATGAGGCCTGGCATGAGATACGCACCTGCCAGGTCGATAACCTCGGCACCCGCAGGCGCCTGCGCCACAGCACTCGGCCCCATCCACGTGATGACACCGCGCTCAACGGCCACGGCCATATCGGGTTGCGGCTCCATATGCTCCGAACCATCCAGAATGGTCGCATTGATAAACAACGTGGAACGATCGGCAGACGCCATATCGAGCTCCTCCCTCACGATTAACTTGAACATTTGTCCATTATCACCTAATGCAGCGACCTAAAGTCGAGCATATCGGCTAACGGAGGGAAGAGGGGATGTGGGGGACGGAATACGTTGCAGCCCCACCCCAGCAACATCAGGGGAATGTCTCGATCTGTAACAGTTACTGGGTTATTGGGCCCCCTGATGTTACAGATCGAGACATTCGGTCGAAGTTTCACCGGTTTGTCTCGATCTGTAACAATTACGAACTCAAACAACTTCTAAACGTTACAGATCGAGACAAAACCTCTCAGCGCCCATACCACTGACGCCTCCACTCCTCAGCCAATTCAGCCTGCCGAGGAATACCCGCCAGCCTCATTTTCTCGACCAGCTTCCCCGGGTCTTTGAGTTCGTTAAACGTAAACCGAAGCACCTTATGCCCGAGCATTGTCAGATGAGATTCCCGCTGACGCTCTGCCACGAACGGGTCGACCGACTCCCGACGCTCACCGTTCTGCAAGGTATACTTCCCCTTTCCGTCGAGCTCGCCGATGACACACGTCCCGTCCTCGAGCTGCCAAAAATAGTCGACGCGAAATACCTGGCTCGGATCGAGCGGGTCGCGAAACTCCACCTGCAGCTCCGGAACTGGAAAGCCGTACGCAATAAAGAACGCTCGGAACCGAGACTCGCCGCCGTTTTCGGACAGCCCGTCCGCATACGACGCAATCACCTGTGCCCTGCGATACCCTCGCCTGCCCTCGCAATCGGCGCGGAGGCGCTCGCACAAATCCCAACGTGATACGCCTTTCGCCCGCAGTGCAGAATCGGCAATCGCCAACCCGTAGGAGAACGGCGCACGCAGCAAGCAATCCTCCACTGTGCGCCAAAACGACGTCACCCGCACGCCATCAACACGCTCGAGCGCGCCCGCCATCTGTGGACGCGACAACCTGCACCCGCTGCTCAACGTCACCGAACAACCTGTCTTAACAAGAAAACGCGGCCCGAGCAGATCATTCGGCACCTCCAGACCCCACAAAAGCGCCGCGTCATAGCCCCAAAACGCCCAATCGGGATGAAACTCCGCAAGCCCTTTGATAGTCCTCAACGCTCGCTCCGCCGGCGTCAATGCATCCCAATCATGCTGAAAACAGAACAGGTACGGCTCGGGCTCCGCGATATCGTCGGTTCCAACATGACGTCGCAGCCACATGAGCTCGGTATTGTCATGCGTTGCGAGCAGCGCACCTTGCTTGGCCGCCTCCGTGAGCCGCGCGAGCATCCTATTCCGCGCCAACGTGTTGCGAGTCGCATGTTTGTGTTTGAGAACGGTATTAGACACTTTCGTCACCACCACGTCAGACAAATGGACCAGCGTCACCGTTGCCTCCGCTGACAAATGTCTTGATCTGTAACAGGAAGACAGTCTTTGAGCCTCTAGTTGTTACAGAACAAGATCTTTCGACAGCCGCCAAACCTTCCGTCTCAATCTGTAACAGTTACGAGCTCAAACAGCCGCTAAACGTTACAGATTGAGACAAAGTCAGGGCTGTAGGGCGACACCAGTCACATCCCCTACTCCCATTCTTGTTCGTAGATGTTGAGGGACTTTACGTAGCGCCCCTGGGCACCCATGATGTCGCGGACCAGGCGCAAAAAGAAGCTGATACACGAGGTGTCAAAGCCATCCTGCAGGTCCTCCGGATGCACCGCACCCGGTCCATCGACCGCCGTGTCACTCAGGCGCGCGATGTCATACAAATAGAGCTGTCCCGCCGTCAGCCAGACATCGTCGACGCAAGCGAGGCGCACCGCAATCGCGCCGTCGCTCCAATGCTCCTTTTGCACGATATGCGGGTCGTAGACATCAAAACGTCGATCGGTGCGCGTATCCTTCAGCTCAACCATGCCAGCCGCGGGATCCTTGTCCAAAATGCCAAAGCGCGAGAAATACTGCGTGTCGCGTACCTGCTCGAGCCGCTTGAGCGAGGCAGGCGAAAGCGATGCCGGCCTCTCGTCAACATACAGCTCGAGCAGCGTCTTGCCATGGCGATAGGGGCGCTCAAACAGCAGCCAATCGGTAAACGCCATGTTGTAGGCCATGATTTCGTTTTGAGAAGGTTCCTCGCAATAGCTGAGCCACGGATCGACGATAATCTCGAACTGCTCGCGCGCCGGCTCCAGGAATTGAAACTTCCGCAGCATCCAAAAGTGAGCCATGTCGGCAATATCGTTGCCGACGGCTTCGGCCAGCTGCGCTCGGTCAAAAACTTGGTCAGTCATGGCATCCTCCTCAAACTGATGGACCTCAATTTGAGCTTACGAGGAGGGCGGACGACCACAGCCGGCGCAGGCAAAATGGGTCTCCGGCTGCAAACCAGATGCCGACCAAACACTTGGCAAAACACTTGACCGAATGAGCGCACCGTAAAGAACCAGCAGGTAGATATAGACAGCCGACCCGCCGTTTTGAGCCGCACCGGCCCGACCACCACAGAAACAGCAGAGCGCCACAACCGCAAACGTCGACGGATGAACACCCACACGTCGACAAACGAGCAAATCGCTCGCAAACCCACAAGGAGTGTCCCAGACTGCCGGCAAAAAAGGAACGTCCCCAGCTGACGGCACTTGGGGACGTTCCTTTTGGGCCGGCCGTTGGGGACAGCCCTTGTCGATTCAGTTGTGAACAGCCGCTTTACAGCTCCAGCGCATCGGCGACTTCGGCTGCGCAGGCCAGGGCATCGGCCATGGCGTTCACCACGAGCGAGCTGCCGTTGCGAGCGTCACCGGCAACATACACCGGCGCGGCATCCGCGGCGACGCCGTCGACACGGGCCGCAAGGTACGAGCCCTCGGCAGCCATCACCGGCAGTGGACGACCAGCGGTGGCAACAGGCACGCCAACGGCGTCGAACACGCCATGCTCGGGACCCGTAAAGCCGCAGGCGATGAGCACCAGCTGGGCCGGCACCTCGTGCTCGGAGCCCGCGATGCGCTCGGGCTTGCCAGCCGACCAATCCAGATCGACCACGCGCAGGCCCGCGGCCGCGCCCTTCTTGTCCAGCAGCACCTCGAGCGTATCCACGCCCCAGGCACGCATCTCGCCACCCATGGCAGCGATGACCTCCTGCTGGCCGTAGTCGGTCTTCTTCACATTGGGCCACTGCGGCCAGGGATTGCTCGCCGTACGTTTATCGGGCGCCGCCGGCAAGAACTCAAACTGGCGCACGCTGCGCGCACCCTGGCGCACCGCGGTACCCACGCAGTCGTTGCCGGTATCGCCGCCGCCAATGACCACGACGTCCAGGCCGCGCGCGTCAATAGCGGGCTCGCCGCCATCGAGCACCGACACGGTCGAAGCCGTCAGATAGTCCACGGCATACACCACGCCGGGGGCGTCAATGTTCGCAGCCGAAAGCCCGCGCGGGGCACGGGCACCAGCAGCCACCACGACAGCGTCAAAGTCATCGAGCTTGGCCGCCACCGCAGGGTCCGTCACGTCGGCACTCAGCTCGAACACAATGCCCAGCTCGCGCATGAGCGCCACGCGACGCTCGACCACGGACTTCTCGAGCTTCATGTTGGGAATGCCGTACATGAGCAGACCGCCCGGGCGGTCGTCGCGCTCAAACACCGTCACGCGGGCGCCACGACGCGCAAGCTCCCATGCTGCCACCAGGCCAGCCGGGCCGGAACCAACCACGGCGACCGAGGACGCGTCCTCCCCTGCCGGTTCAAAGCGACGCGGGCCACCGTTTGCCCATTCGTGGTCGCTGATCGCGCGCTCGTTATCGTGGATCGTCGTGGGCTGGCCATCGACCGAGCCCAGGTTGCATGCGGCCTCGCACAGCGCCGGGCACACGCGACTCGTGAACTCGGGCATGGGCGAGGTGAGTGACAGGCGCTCGGCAGCCTCGTCCCAACGGCCGCGGTACACCAGCTCGTTCCACTCGGGAATCAGGTTGTGCAGCGGACAGCCGCTCGGACGTGCCTTGCCAAAGCTCGCGCCCATCTGACAAAACGCCACACCGCACATCATGCAGCGACTCGCCTGGGCACGGCGCGCGTCGTCGTCGAGCTCCACGTACAGCGGATCGAAATCGCGGCTGCGCTCCTCCACGGGGCGCAGCTCGTGGGTCACGCGATCGATATCAAGAAAAGCACCGGGCTTACCCATGGCACTTACGCCTCCTTCTTGGTCGAAGCAACAGAGCTGGCGGCGGGTACAGCACCAGCGACACCACCCGCCACATCAAAGCGAGCAACATCCGCGGCACTCGCGCGGCCGGTCACAATGTCAAACGCCAGCTCCTCGGCCTGCGCATGCGTCTTGCCGACGGCCTCAGCGGCGGCGACAATCGCCAGCACGCGCTCGTACTCGGTCGGAATGACCTTCACAAAGTGCTTGCTCATCGAGTCAAAGCTGTAGAGCAGCTTAATGCCGCGCGGGCTCTGCGTTGCGTCCACGTGCTCCTGGATAAGCTTGCGGATCTGCGCCAGCTCGTCGGCCGTCGGGGCCTTGAGCTCAACGCTCTCGTGGTTCACGCGGGCATCGAGCGTGCCGTACTGGTCATAGACATAGGCCACACCGCCCGTCATGCCGGCGGCGAAGTTCTGCCCGACCTCGCCCAAAATGAGCGCCAGACCACCCGTCATGTACTCGCAGCCATGGTTGCCGCAGCCCTCGACCACCACGGTGGCGCCGGAGTTGAGCACGCCAAAGCGCTGACCAGCCAGGCCGTTAATGAAGCCGCGGCCGCTCGTGGCGCCAAAGAACGCAACGTTGCCCACGATGATGTTCTCGTCGAACTTGTAGGTTGCACGCGGGTTGGGGCGCACGGAGACCTCGCCGCCCGAAAGGCCCTTACCAAAGTAGTCGTTGGCGTCGCCGCACACGTTGAGCGTCACGCCGCGCGGCAGGAAGGCGCCAAAGCTCTGACCGGCCGAGCCATCGCAATCGATGGTGATGGAGCCGGCGGGCAGGCCCTCGGGATGTGCCTTGGTCACCGCATTGCCCAAGATGGTGCCAACGCAACGGTTGACGTTGGCGATGTCGGCATGGAAACGAATCGGACGCAGGTGCGCACGGGCATCGGCCGTATAGGGGACAAACAGCGTAGAGTCGAGCGTCTTGCCGAGCTCGCTGTCCGCAGCCATCTGGGGCAGGAAGTGACGGCCGTCGGCACCCGGGATGTGGGCACCAAACTCACAGGTCGCGCTCGCCAGCACGGGCGACAGATCGAGCAGGTTGGCCTTGCGGTTGCCCGGCACCTCAATCTGGCGCAGGCACTCGGGATGGCCGACCATCTCGTCGATGGTGCGGAAGCCCAGGCGTGCCATGACCTCGCGCAGCTGCTCGGCCACAAAGAGCATAAAGTGCTCAACGTGCTCGGGCTTGCCGCGGAAGCCGTGACGCAGGCGGCAGTTCTGCGTGGCGATGCCGGCCGGGCAGGTGTCCTGCTGACAGTCGCGTTGCATGAGGCAGCCCATGGAGATGAGCGGCATGGTCGCAAAGCCAAACTCCTCGGCACCCAGCAGGCAGGCGACGGCGACGTCGGTACCGTCCATGAGCTTGCCGTCGGCCTCGAGCACCACGCGCGAGCGCAGGCCGTTTTGCAGCAGCGTCTGCTGAGCCTCGGCAAGGCCGAGCTCCAGCGGCAGGCCGGCGTGCCAAATGGAATCGCGAGCAGCGGCACCGGAACCGCCGTTGTGGCCACTAATCAAGATCTTGTCGGCAGCACCCTTGGCAACACCGGTAGCGATGGTGCCGACGCCGGCCTCGCTGACCAGCTTGACCGACACGCGTGCGCCGGGGTTGGCGTTCTTAAGGTCAAAGATGAGCTCTGCCAGGTCCTCGATGGAGTAAATATCATGGTGCGGCGGAGGCGAGATCAGGCCGATGCCGGGCGTGGACTGACGGACCTCGGCGATCCAGGGATAGACCTTCTTGCCGGGCAGGTGACCGCCCTCGCCGGGCTTGGCGCCCTGGGCCATCTTGATCTGGATCTCGAAGGCGCTGCACAGATAGCGGCTCGTCACGCCAAAGCGCGCGCTTGCCACCTGCTTGATCGCAGAGTTCTTGGAGTCGCCGTTGGCCAGCGGGGTCTCGCGACGCGGGTCCTCGCCGCCCTCGCCGGAGTTGGAACGGCCGTGCAGGCGGTTCATGGCGATGGCCATGCACTCGTGCGCCTCTTTGCTGATGGAACCGTACGACATGGCGCCGGTGTTAAAGCGGCGGACAATGCTGAGCGCAGGCTCGACCTCGTCGAGCGGCACCGGGGTGCGGCCGCTGTCGTCAAAGTCCAGCAGGTCGCGCAGGCGTACGGCACGGCCGGTGCGGTGCAGGCGGGCGCTGTACTCCTTAAAGGTGTCGTAGCTGTCCTCGCGGCAGGCGGTCTGCAGCAGGTAGACGGTCTGCGGGTCGATAAGGTGATCCTCGCCGCCGAGCGGACGCCACTTGGTCAGACCCAGCGTAGGCAGCTGCTCAGGCGCGGGGCTCTTAAGGATGGCGAGCGCGGCGTCGTAGTGCTCGTTCTGCTCGCGCTCGACGTCCTCGACACCCATGCCGCCCACGCGGCTCACCGTGCCGGCAAAGTACTCGTTGACGAACTCGGTGGTAAAGCCCACGGCCTCGAAGATCTGCGCGGAGTGGTAGCTCTGCACCGTAGAGATGCCCATCTTGGACATGATGGAGACGATGCCTGCGGTCGCTGCCTTGTTGTAGTTGTCGATGCCCTGCTCGGCCGTCACGTCCAGGTCGCCGTGTGCCGCCAGATCGCGGATGCACGCATGCGCGTTGTACGGATAGATGCCGCTCGCGGAGTAGCCCACCAGCGCCGCGAAGTCGTGCGGAGACACGGCATCGCCGCACTCCACCACGATATCGGCAAAGGTGCGCACGCCGGCGCGGATCAGGTGGTTGTGCACGCAGCCCACAGCGAGCAGTGACGGCACAGGGACCTCGCCCGCAGCGGCACGGTCGCTCAACACCACGATGTTCACGCCGTCGCGGACCGCAGCCTCAACATCCTCTGCAAGCTGCTTGAGCGCAGTCTGCAGCGCGCCCTCGCCGGCATCGCGGCGGTAGACGGCACGGAAACGGCGGGTCTTAAAGCCAACACGGTCAATCGCGCAAATGCGGTCGAACTCCTCCTCGTTGAGCAACGGGCGCTCCAGGCGCACCAGCTGGCAAGCCGCGCGGGAGTCCTCGAGCAGGTTGCCGTGATTGCCCAGGTAGAGCGTGGTCGAGGTGACCATATGCTCGCGCAGGGCGTCGATCGGCGGGTTCGTGACCTGGGCGAACAGCTGATAGAAGTAGTCGTAGAACGAGCGCGTCTTCTTGGACAGGCAGGCCAGCGGCGCATCGATGCCCATCGAGGCGAGCGGCGCCTTGCCCTGCTGGGCCATGGGACGCACGACCTCGTCAACATCATCCCAGTGGTAGCCGAGCTTGGCCATGCGCACGGCGGCGGGCACCTCGGCGTCCTCGGCCGGCGTCGCCGCGGCAGGCTTGTCGAGCGCGTCGACGGTCAGCGTCTCCTCGGCGATCCAGTCGCGGTAGGGCTTCTCCTTAGCGTAGCGGGCGCGCAGCTCGTCGTTGTAGATCACGCGGCCGCGGGCAAAGTCGACCTCGAGCATCTGGCCCGGTCCCAGGCAGCCGCTCGTCAGGATGTTCTCGGGGCGCACCTCGATGGTGCCCACCTCGCTCGCCAGCATAAAGCGGCCGTCACGCGTCACGTAGTAGCGGGCAGGGCGCAGGCCGTTACGGTCGAGGGCGGCACCCAGGGTACGGCCGTCGGTAAAGGCGATGGCGGCAGGACCGTCCCACGGCTCCATAAGCATGGACTGATAGGCGTCGTAGGCACGGCGCTCCTCGCTCAGGCTGTCGTTGTGGTCCCACGGCTCGGGCAGCAACATAGATGCGGCGCGCGTGAGCGGACGGCCGTTCATGACCAAAAACTCGAGCACGTTGTCCAAAATCGCGGAGTCGGAGCCCTCGCGGTTGATGATGGGCATCACGCGCTCAAGATCGTGCTGCAGCACGGGGCTGTACAGGTTGGGTTCGCGGGCGCGGATCCAGTTGACGTTGCCCTTGAGGGTGTTGATCTCGCCGTTGTGGATGATAAAGCGGTTGGGGTGTGCGCGCTCCCAGCTGGGCGTGGTGTTGGTGGAGTAGCGCGAGTGGACGAGCGCCACGGCCGTCTTGACGGCGGCGTCGTTGAGGTCGATGAAGAAGCGGCGCATCTGCGTGGCGACGAGCATGCCCTTGTACACGATGGTGCGCGAGCTCATGGAGCAGACGTAGAAGATCTTGTCGCGCAGGGCGAACTCGGCGTCGGCCTTCTTCTCGATGGTGCGGCGGCACACGTACAGGCGGCGCTCAAAGGCATCACCGGCGGGCGTGTCGTCGGGGCGGCCCAGGAAGGCCTGCAGGATGGTGGGCATGCAGGCGCGGGCCGTCTCGCCCAGGTCGTGCGGGTCGACGGGCACCTCGCGCCAAAAGAGCAGCGGCACGCCGGCCTCGGCGCAGCCCTCCTCAAACACGCGACGGGCGTCCTCTACGCCCTTGTCGTCCTGCGGGAAGAACAGCATGGCCACGCCATAGTCGCCCTCTGCCGGCAGAATCTGGCCGCACTTTTGAGCCTCTTTACGGAAAAAGTGATGCGGAACCTGGAACAGGATGCCAGCGCCGTCGCCGGTGTTCTTCTCGAGTCCCGTGCCGCCGCGGTGCTCCAAGTTGACCAGAATGGACAGCGCATCGTCCAGAATCTGGTGATGGCGCTCGCCGTTGATATCGGCAAGCGCGCCGATGCCACATGCATCGTGGTCGAATTCGGGGCGATAAAGGCCCTGCTGCTGAGCGGAATCTGCCTGCATCGCGATCCTCCCCTAGATATTTAGACAGTCAGTTGAATAGGCATACTAGGAGCATCGCCGACCCGTTGTGTTTCCCGCCCGTTTCGAAACAATCGCGTAACGCACGCCCTACGAGTGGACACCGCCGACCTCAAGGGCGACAACAAGGGCCCCAGGTTCGGCCTCTAAGCTCACCGCTTCAAACATCTCAATCTGTAACAGGAAGACCCAATTTCGACGACTAACTGTTACAGATTGAGATGTTTTCAAGAGACGGTTCGGAATGTCTCGATCTGTAACACGAAGAGCCGGTTTTTGCAGCTAACTGTTACAGATCAAGACATTTCGGCAATCCCCTTTCACCATCCTATTCAAATACAACAATTTTGTTAGTCTTGGTTAACTTTTGAGCCTAAAACGGGTATCCTTTGCGGCGTCAAGCAAACGGCACGTCAAACGTGCCAGATCAAGGAGGCCCCTATGGCGAACCAAGCAGACCAGCAGACGATGCAACTCGTCCTTATCCGTCACGGAGAATCCGAGTGGAACAAGCTCAACCTGTTCACCGGCTGGACCGATGTCGAGCTCACCGACACAGGCCGCGAAGAGGCGGCGGCAGGCGGCCGCGCCCTCAAAGAGGCGAGCTTCGACTTTGATATCTGCTACACCTCGCGCCTCAAGCGCGCGATCCACACCCTCAACATTGTGCTCGGCCAAATGGACCGCGAGTGGCTGCCCGTCATCAAATCCTGGAAACTCAACGAGCGCCACTACGGTGCGCTGCAGGGTCTCAACAAGGCCGATGCCGCGGCAGAACACGGCGACGAACAGGTACTCATCTGGCGCCGCTCCTTCGACGTCTGCCCGCCGGTACTCGAGCCGGGCGACACACGCGACCCCCACACCCAGGAGCAATACCGCGACATCGCGCCCGACCAGCTGCCCTACACCGAGTGCCTCAAAGACACGATCGCCCGTGCCTGGCCCTATTTTGAGGACGAGATTCGCCCCCAGATGCTCGCCGGCAAGCGTGTACTCATCGCCGCACACGGCAACTCCCTGCGCTCGCTCGTCATGAAGTTCGAGCACCTCACGCCCGAGGAAATCCTTAAGGTCAACATCCCCACTGGCGTACCGCTCGTCTATACCTTCGACACCGATTTCAACGTCCTCGACAAGCGCTACATCGGTGACCCGGCGACCATCGCCGCCAAGATCGACGCCGTTGCCAATCAGGGCAAGGCGCACAAGTAGCCCCATCTCGAACCAAGCGCGCGGCGCCGCACGACCCCGGCGCGACACCGCGCCGTCCGCACGCAGGAACCGAACATGCTCAACCATCTCAAACAACACTTTGGCTCGCACCGCACCGGAGGCCATGGCGGTCTGGACATCGCCCGGCACATCGGTCCCGGGCTGCTCGTCACCGTCGGCTTTATCGATCCGGGCAACTGGGCCTCCAACATGGCCGCGGGCTCGCAGTTTGGCTACGCGCTGCTGTGGGTGGTCACGGATTGCGTCGAAAATGTTGGTGTAAGGGTGGCTCCCTAGCGTCCGTTTAACG